>JABLTN010004992.1_pt1 | contig 39119 bp, 35 predicted proteins | sample 7160141 | NCBI WGS metagenome assembly JABLTN01 (sample SAMN14651226, study PRJNA627086) | human gut metagenome | isolation source: feces | host: Homo sapiens | reverse complement strand
AAAGTTTAATATGAATATTATTCCAAACTTACCAATTTTACATTCAAAAAAGACTGTAGGTAAGTTTGTATTTACACAAAACTACCTACAGTCCCTTTTTTAAATTTACAAAGTTATTGATATTACTTATATGCATTAGTTATCCACATTTTTTATGATATAATTCCTACGAAAATGATTCTAGCCGTAGGCTATTTTTTGCAACACTAAAGTAAACCTATCTTTTATAGGCTTAATTTAGTGTTATTTTTACATTTTATGCCATTTGTAAACTATCTTTTTCTACAAGATAACCTTTGGATTTTAGTTCTTTTATAATCCTATCTTCTCTTCTTTTATCTTTATCTATAAAATATTGGATTTCTAACTCTTTATATGTACTTTTAGTTTTTAATAAGTGATATATCAGTCTTAACATCATATTAGCTATCGCTATTAGTGCTTTCTTCCTTCCCATTCGGGGAACCATGCTCCAGTACTTATTTTTAAATCTGCTATCTTTTTTCTTGGTGGCTGACCATGCACACTCACACAACATAGACCTGAGCCAATTGTTCCCTGACTTTATACCACTTCTTTTCTTTTTACCTGCACTCTCATTGTTTTTTGGACATAAACCAGCCCAGGAACTTATATGTTTCTCAGTTTTAAATACATCCATACTAGTTCCTATTTCAGCTATTATACTTGAGGCAGATATTTTACTAATACCAGGTATTGTTTCTAATAACTCTAAACTATCTCTTTCTTTTTGAAGTAATATATCAATTTCTTTTTCTAATTCATTAATTTGTTTTTCTAAAAATACAATATTACTATTGTGCATTCCCAATAATATCACATGATGCCCTCTGATTTTACCATTAAGCGCTTCATACATTTCCATTGGGGTAGATTTTAACTTTGACTTTCCTCTTCCTTCATACAATGAATAAATAAATTCTTCTGTTATACATTGATTATCTATTATTTGATTCAAAATAGATTTTCCAGTTTCTCCAAATACATCTGAAAGTACACTTGATATTTTTATATTTGCATCTTGTAACACCTTATGGATTCTATTTTTATTTCTATTAACTTCACCTAGCAATTCTTTTCTTAACCTAGTTAAATCCCTTAAATCTCGAATTCTCTCTGGTGGTACAAAGCTTTTTTCTATTAAACCGCATCTTAATAAGCTAGCTATCCATTCTGCATCTTTGACATCTGTTTTTCTTCCCGGTACATTTTTTATTTTTTTAGCATTTGCTACTATTAAGTCAAAAGCTCCGCTTTCAAGTATATTCCATACAGGCTTCCAATAGATTCCTGTACTTTCCATAGCTACATGAGTACATTCTTTCTGATTTATGAAATCCAATAATTCTAACAATCCTTTAGTAGTTGTAGAAAATGTCTTTACTTCTTTTTTAGGTTTTATATCTAATTTACCATATAAAACACATGCTACCACTGTATCCAAATGAACATCTAACCCAGCACATCTTTCTACGATTGCATCCATAGTTACCTCCATAACAAGATATAAAGCGAATTTATAGTAACTGTCCTAAAAAAATTCCTACACGTGCTATTTGCACAATATCTTGTTCTTATCAGCTACTATTCCTAGTTTCCTTGTAAGAATCGTATTACTACATTATATTCAAGGTTTATTACTCGCTTTATATTGATTATAGGCGAAGCCATTAAAAAACAATCATTTTCATTATAGCTTGTGAAACAAAGTTTAATGTTTTTTCCTTATACTCAAAAAATTAAAAGATAAGGTATATGACCTTATCTTTTTTACTAGCCTACTTTTTTTCATATAAGTAATATAATATAAATGCTATAATAGAGAATATTACAGGTCCTGCTATCATAAATACTGTATCTGTAATTCTTCCATTTATAGCTGGCTCTATTATACTAAATACATTTGCAAATCCAACAACAAAGCTAACTATGATTGATGCTGTTAAAGCCATTCCATACGACTTATATACCATAAATGGTTTTTCTACTTCTCCAGACAATTGCTTTTTCTTAAATACCGGAAAGGCTCCTGATAAGAATATATATGGTATAGTCATTGCAACATTTGTCATAAGAACCAAAAGTGCAAAGAATGCTTGACCATTACTTCCTCCAAAAGATACTACAAGTATTATTAAAATAGCTATTATAGCTTGAATCCACATAGCATTTACAGGCATTCCATCTTTTATTTCAGCAAATTTTCCTGGCCATAATTTCTTAGGTGAGCCTTCTATCAACGTTTTTAAAGGAGAATAAGTTAATGTAAAGAAAGCCCCTGTTAAAGCTAAAAACATTGAAAACCCAACAAATCTAGCAACCCATAACCCTAAAGTTATGGCAGATGCTTGCCTCATACCAAAAGTCATTCCAAGCTCGTATCCTAAATTTCTCATTAATACATAAGCAACATTAGCCATATTAACAGTATCTAATGATAATACATCATTCCAATTAGTAAACATACCACAAGCAAATATACCTATTGCATATCCTACTGCTATGACTATAGCTGATATAGTAAGACCTTTTGGGAATGTTGTTTCAGCATTTTCAGTTTGGTCAACAAGTCCCCCTAAAACCTCAAGACCTCCAAATGCAAATATTGCAAATGTTAGGAATGATAAAATACTAAGAGGTGTCTGATATGCAGGATTTGGTGAAGTTGTAAAATCTCTTGCAATATTTAATATAGGTTGCTTAAACTGAAATCCATTTGAAGCTAAAACTACAAGTCCTCCTATTAATAATACTAAATTAAGTAATGCTACTGCCGTACCACCTACAGAAGTTACTTTAGTTATCTTTTCTACACCTTTTGAGGCTATAAACGTTACTAGTAATATCCATAGACATCCCAGTATACCTAGTGATTGTATAGAACTTAAACCTAATAAACTTAAGGATCCTGTTCTGTCGCTACCAAATATAGCATTAGATAGTGGTACCCAAATTGTAGATGAAACATTTACCATCCATATTATATAAGATGCATACCACATAAATGTACCTATAAAAGCATATTTAGGACCTACAGATTTTTCCATCCAGGAGTATATTCCCCCTGTTTCTTTTTTAAATGCAGATCCATACTCTGCCATCATAAATGCATAAGGTATGAAGAATAATATTGCACTTAGTACATACCATGGTATTGCTGCATATCCCATAAGATAAAACGCTCTTGGCATATTAGCAAATCCAAATACTGATGTAAAAATCATAAGTATAAGTGATACTAGTGTCAATTTTTTTGTTGTATTTGTATTTTCACCCATTATGACTCCTCCTTGCTTAAATATGATATTAATTTTTACAGTTATATAAAATTTAATTCATATATAGAGGATTTTTGTTTATTATCATTATTTTAGGTTTAAGAGTATTTATAATCTGTACTTATAAAAAAAGACCATGTATAGCTATAAATACTTCTATATACTATACATAGTCTTTTTTATAAATTATTTTTTAATTAAACATGTAAATCTACTTTTATGTTACCTATTAATTCTTTGTATTCTTTTATAGCAGGTTCTAATGTTTCATTCACGAACTCTACCACTTGTTCTGGTGCTCTTCCAACAAAGTTTTTAGGATCCATTATAGATAGTATTTCTTCTTTACTCATTTTAAAAGCAGGATCTTCTATTATAAGATCTATCAGATTATTGTTTAATCCTTCTTGCTTAACTCTATATGCAGCTTTCATAGAGTACTCTCTTATAATCTCATGTAGTTCTTGTCTATCCCCACCTCTTTTTACAGCTTCCATAAGTATAGTTTCTGTAGCCATAAAAGGAAGTTCTTCATTTATATGCTTATTTATCATATTTTCATATACTACTAAACCATCTGTAACGTTTATTCCTATTTCAAGTATAGCATCTGCTGCCATAAAAGCCTGAGGTATAGCTAATCTCTTGTTAGCTGAGTCATCTAAACTTCTTTCTAACCATTGAGTTGCTTGAACTAAAGCAGGACTTAATGATTCAGTTATTATATACTTAGATAACGATGCTATTCTTTCACTTCTCATAGGATTTCTTTTATAAGCCATAGCAGATGAACCTATTTGATTTTTTTCAAATGGTTCTTCTAATTCTTTTAAGCTTTGTAAAAGTCTTATATCATTAGTCATTTTATGCATACTTTGAGCTATCCCAGATAATATACTTAAAACTTGATAATCTAACTTTCTAGTATATGTTTGTCCACTTACAGCATAAGAATACTTGTATCCCATTTTTTTGCATACTATTTTATCAAGTTCTGATACCTTTTGATGATCACCTTCAAATAAACTTAAGAAACTTGCTTGTGTTCCAGTAGTACCTTTTACTCCTCTTAGTTTCATGTTATCTATTCTATAGTTTAAGTCTTCTAAGTCAAGTATTAAATCTTGTGCCCATAAAGTAGCTCTCTTTCCTACTGTTGTAAGTTGAGCTGCTTGGAAATGAGTAAATCCTAATGTTGGAACATCCTTATATTTAAGAGAGAATTCTTTTAAATTATTTATTAAGTTAACAAGCTTTACTCTTATAAGTTTTAATGCTTCATTCATTTGTATAACATCAGTGTTATCTCCAACATAAGCTGAAGTTGCTCCTAAATGTATTATTCCCTTAGCTTTGTCACATTGAAGACCATAAGCTTTAACATGACTCATAACATCATGTCTTACTTCTTTTTCTATTTTTCTAGCTTCATCAAAATTTATATTATCTATATTATTTCTTAATTCATCTAATTGCTCTTCAGTTATATTTATACCTAGCTCTTTTTCTCCTTCTGCTAAAGCAACCCATAACTTTCTCCAAGTTGAAAATTTGAACTGAGGAGAGAATATATAGCTCATATCTTTACTGCAGTATCTATCTGTCAGAGGATTTGTATATGTAGTGTATTTGTTGTCCATCATAATATGCACCTTCCTTGAATATAATTTATATAATAATTATATAAAACATTACGAACAATAACAAGTATTTTTATCCATTTGTTCATTTAGTGTTAATCAAAATTTCATCATTATCTATTAAGTAATCTACACTTTGACTATCTACAAAATTTAACACATACTTGTATCTTATAGCGTAATATTTATCACTCCATCCCAACTGATTTTTTACATCTTCTTCATCAGCTCCAAGCCTTAAACTTATGGCTGCAAATGAATGTCTAAAGTCTTTAGCTGAATAATTTGAAAGTCCAGCTAAATCTAGTGCTTTTCTTACTATTATTCTGACATTTCGATCTGTTATATAATTACTTTTTTGAGTTGTAAAAACAAAATCTTCTGTCGGCATTATAACTTCTGGTAATAATGAGTAATGTCTATATTCCTCTATTAATCTAAAGCAATATGGATGGAGTTTAACTATTCTTTCTTTTTTCTTTTTTCCTAGTCGTACGTAGTAGTTGTCTTTATCATCTACCATAAGATCTTTCCATTTTAAGCTAACTAGTTCATTAAGCAAGCATCCAGTAGTTATTAAAAATACTATTATAGTTTTATCTCTTATATTTAATTTATACAATGTATCTATAAGCTTATTTATCTCTGGAATACTAAGTACATCATCTTTACTTTTTATTCTACTAACTGTTGGCTTTTCAACATATCTAAATGGATTTATTTCTATATATTCTTCCTTTTTTAAGTAATTATAAAAACTATGTAAATAACTATATATCTTCTCACAAGTTGATTTTTTATATATTATTTGAACATAATCTATAAATTTTTTACAATCTTCTTTATTTGCATATACTAATTCTTTATCTTGTAAAAATTTCTTAAATAATATTACCTTAGATAAATAATCATGTTTAGTTGTTGGCTCCAGATTTTTAGAAAAGTCTTTAAAAACTTCATACTCTATATCTTCTAGCACTTTTTCATTCTCCATGGATATTTTCCCTTTCTTATATTTTTTAACATTTTTATCTATATATTGAATATATTTTATATTGTTGATATACTTATACATAGCGTTTATTTACCAAAATTATTATTTTACATAGGAGGTAATTTAATTAATGGAATTAATGGAACTTTTTAAAGCCGCTCTTATAGGTATTGTTCAAGGTATAACAGAGTGGCTACCTGTAAGTAGTACAGGTCATATGATTTTATTTAATGAATTCATAAAAATGAATGTATCAGAAACTTTTATGAGTACATTTTTAGTAGTAATTCAGTTTGGTTCTATACTAGCTGTTCTTACAATTTTCTTTAAAAAACTAAATCCTTTTGATGTTTCAAAAACTAAAATTCAAAAAAGTGAAACTATCGATTTATGGATTAAAGTTATAATAGCAGTTATACCATCAGGTATACTTGGTTTATTATTTGATGATACAATAGATGCATTATTCTTTAACCCAACTACAGTTGCTATAGCTTTAATAGTATATGGTATAATTATGATTATGCTTGAAAACAGAAATAAAAAACCATCAGTTAATAGTTTTTCTGAAGTCAGCTATAAGCTAGCTATTGGTATAGGTTTATTCCAATGTTTAGCATTAATACCTGGTACATCTAGATCTGGATCTACTATAATTGGTGCTGTTTTACTTGGAACGTCTAGATATATAGCAACAGAATTCTCATTCTTCCTAGCTGTGCCTACTATGCTTGGTGCAAGTGCATTAAAACTTGTTAAGACAGGCTTTGCATTTAGTGGTTTTGAATGGTTAATCCTTGCAACAGGATCTATTGTTGCATATATAGTTTCAATATTAGCTATAAAATTCTTACTTGATTATATTAAGAAACATGACTTTAAAGTATTTGGATATTCTAGAATAGTTCTTGGTATATTAGTACTTGCATATTTCTTTTTAATTAAATAGTTTAAAATAAAAAGAAGCACATTTAGTGCTTCTTTTTATTTAGATTCAATAAGAAGCTTTATAATATCGCTAGTCTCTTCATTAAAAGCTGTAACTATACTTAAATAATCGCAAGCCCTATTTGTAGCTAAATATACTTTATTTAAGTCTCCTATAAAATCATTTATCTGATAATCTTGAGTTGTGTCATTTATAATATGGTTGTATAGCATTTCTAGTTGGCAAATTACACATGCCTTATACTCTAAATTCTTTATTGTATATATATTAGATATTGTTATACCTACTTTTTTACTTATATTAGTTAAGTTTTCCTCTGCATATATATATGGTATGTTTGCCTTTTCTAATGCTTTTCTAAGCATATATTGGAAATACATAACCTTTCCACTTTTTAACTTTTTCTTATTATATGGATATATTATTGCTATCTCAGAATAATCTAAGCCTTTTTGATTTATAAGATACTCAACTTCCCAAATAACAGAACTTATTTGTTCTTCTAAGTCACTTACCTTTATTATGTCTACAGATTTTGTACTAGGCTTTATATCCTCTGTTTTATAGAATCCCGTAGTTTTAACGTTACTTCTTAATTTTTTTATATATCTATCTATATTTTCACAGAAGTTATTGTTAAAATCAACAAGTTCTTTAGATTGTCTATAATTTTTCTTTAAATTTATATGCTCATCAAATTTTATTTCTTTTAGGTTGTCCTTAAATATATTAACATTATTTGATATATTTAAACTATTACACGAAAAAACATTAAATATATATTTTGTCTTATATAGGAACTCTCTTATAAATTCAATTTCATCTTTAGAAAAACTCTCTGCCTCATCTATAAATATCCCTTTAAACATATTCTTATTTTTGATAATATTTCTAGCTTGTTTTACTATATTGTTAAAAGTTTTATAATAATCCTTTTTCAGCATATTATAATCAACCACTAAATTATACTTTTTAGCTAATTTGAGTACAAATGCATTAAGTGTATATATGTCTATATTAGTATTTTCTTTATATAGAACTTGTAGTTTCTCTCTTAATTCATTACATTCTTGTTTTGTATGAGTTAGTATCAAAAATCTATGATGAGGATAAACTCTTGCTAACTTCATGACTTTTGATAACATAAGAGTGGTTTTACCAGTTCCTGCCCCTCCTGTAAGTAATGTATTTCCATAGTTTATAGATATTATATCCTTTATTTGTTCTTCACTTAGAGGTGTTGCACTATATTTATAATCATCACTATAAAATGAAATTTTTTTAAAACTATTATTTAAATGTATTTTATCATTTAATACATAGTATTCTGGGCATATTTTTAATAAAAATAAATTTAGATCTATTTCATTATTTTTACCTTTAAGATATTTATCTATTAATACTTCACCCGTTAAAATCTCTTCAAGCTTAGTTTGGTCTATTAAATTATTTTCTATAAAATCTTCAAATTTATATGCATCATCTATATCAACATATGGCATTACAAAGACATAATTATATTCTATATTTAATTTTGATTGTTCCATTTTTATTTTTAAAAGTTCATATTCTTCATTCATTACTTCTAGTAACTCTTCTTCTAATATAAAAAATAAATCTTCTGTTGTATCCATAAACTTTATAAATAACAATTTATTATCTTTTATATATAACATATCCGTATTTATACCTTTAAAAGGTGTGACTTTAGGAATTATACTAGCATTGTTACCTATTTTTTCATAAAAATATGTTTCTATATCTTTAAGCTTTAAAGCTTCTAACTGAGAGTTAATATTTGTGTACTGGTTCACTTTAAATTCCCCCCTTAATTATAATAATTATATCATTTTAGTATAAATTTTTCCATATTGATATTTATAGATAAAAATTTTGCATTTAAACAACAAAAGGAGAGTAAACATACTCCCCTATATAATTATATTTTATAATTACTTTTATAATTATTTTCTAACCATATATTCATTTTTCTTCTTACTTCATTTTCTTTTACTTCATCAAATTGTGCATCTTGAGTAGTATAAGATTGTACTAAGTTTTCTACATTTGTTGGATATTCTACAAATTTACCATTTTTATTTTCAAATCCAATACTCATTATATCATACTTTTCATTTTCATCATTTAATACTACACCGTATTCTATATCACTATTTTCTAAGTTACTTTTTATTATTTTTACATATTGGTTTTTAGCTAATTTATTTAACATAAAATCATCCTTTCTTATTGTTGTATCTTTATTATTACCAATTTACTTAAGTGTATATGTAATTAATTTTATTATAATTTTCTTCCTTTTCCAGAATCAGTTATATTTATAAGATTTTCTGGATATGGATAAAAAAATGTTTGATTTAATATATCTTTATCTTTGAATCTAGTTGCATACATTTTTATAACAACTTCAAGTGTACTAAATGGTATTCTTTGATTTTCATAAGATTCAATTAATCCATTAAACATATTTATTTCTTCTTCATTTAACATATTTTTATACTTTTCAAATACTTTTATTATAATAGATAATTTATTCTCTTTTTTTCTTTGATTAGAAACTATATTTAATACTTTTTCTTTATATTGATGTACTTGATCTTCCATTCTATTTTCATTTAATATATCACTTACTTCATTTGTTGACTCTTCATCATAAGATTTAAGTAATAACAAATTATTTTTGTGAAATTCTATTATATTTTTATTATTTTTTAAATTATTAATAAAAAAAATCCTAGTAAAGAAATTATCTCTAATATTGTAATTTTTAAGTCGTCCTTCATTTTCTATAGGCAAATAATCATATTTATCAATTATTTTTTGCGAAAAAAAACCATTTTCATTGCTTCTTATACTACATTTATTTCCACAGTAATATACTTTAGCATCTTTAAGTCCACAAGTAGGAGATCTACTTTTTAATATAAATCCATCTATATCATCTAAACCATTTATAAATTCTTCAGAAAACTCAGTCATTTGATTTGTATAATCATTTTTCGAATTATAATCTATCAATCTATATTCTTCATTCTCCTTATTCATTTCTATTCTTATAGGTTCCCTTGGTATTGATAAACCTATAGCCAGTTCAGGACACACAGTTTGTATATCTACATAATCTTTTAAAGATTGAATAACCTTATCATTGTATCCTTGACCATCATATCTACATTTCGTACCATATAAACATTCACTAACTACAATTTTAGGCTTTCTCATAAACTAACTTCACTCCATGCTTTTTTTACCTATATTTTTATCTATAATTTTATATAATATTAATTATTTTTTACCATAATAAAAAAAGAGAGGTATTTATCCTCTCTTTTTTTATTACTTAGCATATTCTATTGCTCTAGTTTCTCTTATTATACTAACCTTTATTTGTCCTGGGTATTCTAGTTCATCTTCTATTCTCTTAGTCATATCCCTAGCTAATAAATGAATATCTTCATCACTAACATTTTCAGGTTTAACCATTATTCTTATTTCTCTACCTGCTTGTATGGCAAAAGATTTATCTACACCCTCATATGAGTTGGCTATTTCTTCTAACTTTTCTAATCTTCTAATATAAGCCTCTAGAGTTTCTCTTCTAGCCCCTGGTCTTGCTGCTGATATAGCATCTGCTGCAGTTACAAGCACAGCTTCTATAGTCTGCGGTTCATAATCACCATGATGCGTACTCATTGCATGTATAACTTCTTTAGATTCCTTATATCTCTTAAGTAAGTCCATACCTATCTCAACATGAGTTCCTTCCATTTCATGGTCTACTGCTTTCCCTATATCATGTAAAAGACCAGCTCTTTTTGCAAGTCTAATATCAGCGCCTATTTCTGCTGCCATTATACCAGCTATATGAGCAACTTCTATAGAATGCTTAAGTACATTTTGTCCATAACTTGTTCTATAGTTAAGTCTTCCTAGTAATTTAACTAACTCTGGATGAAGTCCATGAACACCTGTTTCAAAGGCCGCTTGTTCTCCGTATTCTTTTATTATATTCTCTACTTCTTTTCTAGCCTTATCAACCATTTCTTCAATTCTAGCAGGGTGTATTCTACCATCCGCTATTAATTTTTCAAGTGCTATTCTAGCAACTTCTCTTCTTATAGGATCAAACCCTGATAATATTACAGCTTCAGGAGTATCATCTATTATCAAATCTATTCCTGTTAATGTTTCTAATGTTCTTATATTTCTACCTTCTCTACCTATAATTCTACCCTTCATTTCATCATTAGGTAAATTTACAACAGTAACAGTAGTTTCAGCAACATGGTCTGCTGCACATTTTTGTATAGCATACCCTATTATTTCCCTTGATTTCTTCTCTGCTTCTTCCTTAGCTTGAGACTCTATTTCCTTTATCATTATAGACATTTCTCTTCTAACGTCTCTTTCAGCATTAGTTAATATTATTTCTTTTGCCTTATCAGATGTTATTCCTGATATACTCTCTAATTTTTCTAATTGCTGGGTTTTTATAGCCTCAATCTCTTCTTCTTTTTTAGCTACATTCTTTAACTTGTCCCCTAGGCTTGTTTCCTTTTGTTCTAAGTTTTGTAACTTTTTGTCTAATATTTCTTCTTTTTGTATAACTCTTCTTTCAAATTTTTGTAAGTCAGATCTTCTTTCCTTATTTTCTCTTTCAGATTCAGTTCTTAACTTATGAATTTCCTCTTGTGCTTCTAATAACTTCTCTTTGTGTATTCTTTTTGAGTCGTCTTCTGCTTGTTTTATTATTCTATCAGCTTCGCTGTTAGCTTGGCCAATTTTTGACTCATATATATTTTTTCTCACAAAATAACCAGCAATAATACATACTGCTATCCCTAATAAAATACTTATTATATCTATGACACCCACCTCCTTTGATAATAATCCCAAAATTACATTTTAAGAGTCTAAATAATTTTATAATTCAATTAAAACTATAGCATATAGAAAAAATACAATCATTACTTCTAAGATATATATTGTAATGTCGATAAAATCCTCTATTTGTAACATTTAAGAGTATTTTATTTAAAAATCATATTTAGATACTATGTCCTTAATTAATTTTATAATTTTTTCTATCGCATGTCAAGTTAATAGGAGGTGTGTATTATTTTATTATTCCAAATTTAATAATGTGTCGTCTTCTTCTTGAGCATTTTCTCTAGTTTCATCTAATTTATAGTAATGTCTAACTTTTTCGTCTATTTCCTTTATTAAATCTGGATTATCTTGTAGGAACTTTTTAACATTTTCTCTACCTTGTCCAAGTTTAGTATCATTGTAACTATACCAAGCTCCTGACTTTTTAACTATATCTATATCTGACGCTATATCTAATAAATCACCAACTTTAGATATACCTTCTCCATACATTATATCAAATTCAGCTTGTTTAAATGGTGGAGCCACTTTATTTTTAACAACCTTAACTCTTGTTCTACTTCCTAATACCTTATCCCCTTGCTTTATAGTATCTATTTTTCTAACATCTAATCTTACTGATGAGTAGAACTTTAGAGCACGTCCTCCCGTTGTTGTCTCAGGATTACCAAACATTATTCCAACCTTTTCTCTTAATTGGTTTATGAATATTGCAACACAGTTAGATTTTTTTATAGATCCTGTTAATTTTCTAAGTGCTTGAGACATAAGTCTAGCTTGTAAACCAACGTGAGAATCTCCCATATCTCCTTCTATTTCTGCTCTTGGAACAAGTGCTGCAACTGAGTCAACTACAATTATATCTATAGCCCCACTTCTTATAAGTGCTTCTGCTATTTCTAGTGCTTGTTCTCCTGTATCTGGTTGAGATATTATTAAGTTATCTATGTCTACGCCTAACGCCTTTGCATACACTGGGTCAAGTGCATGTTCCGCATCTATAAACGCTGCTATTCCACCTTGCTTTTGCGCTTCTGCTACTGTATGAAGTGCAACTGTTGTTTTACCTGAAGATTCTGGCCCATATACTTCTATTATTCTTCCTTTTGGAAGTCCACCTATACCAACTGCTATATCAAGACCTATTGATCCTGTTGATATAACATCAATTGCCATTGATGTAGCTTCCCCAAGCTTCATTACTGATCCTTTACCAAACTCTTTTTCTATTTTACCTAATGCTTGATTAAGTGCATTTAGTTTTTCTTGCTCTATACTCATCTATATCATTCCTTTCATTTCTATAAATACCAAACATTCGTTCTATTTTATATAACTATTATATAGCATAAAATAATCTCCGTCAATTACAAAAATTCACTTAATCCTCATTAATAATAATATATATTTCTCTCACTTTAATTAATAGTTAAGAAAGCTAATATCTTTTATATTAATTGTATATAATTTATTTTATATTTAGTTATATATGAAATATAGGTTTCTATTTATAGGCTATAGTTTTAATATATAAAATTAGAATTTGTTTTCAGTAAGATTTTACCATACTTATTTTATTTATAAACCTTTATTTGTATTTTTATACAAGTTTTATTTAGAATATCTTCCTAATTTAAGACAAGCTTTTTCATTCTAACCAAATTTAATAAAAAATACATAAACAGTAAAACTTTTAATTTATAAAATATAAAGGAGCTATACTAAGAAATTAACTCTAATAGTTAGTCTTAATAATAGCTCCTTTTAATTATTTACTTTCCATAAATAAGTTTTTATTTTTATATAAATATTCCCATCCAGAATATAAAGTAAGCAATGTAGCTATTAATATGGTTATATTCCCTATCGATAGTAATATATTACTTCCAAACTGAACTCCTAAAAGTAAAAGTGGTATTGCTATCATTTGGCTTATTGTCTTTAATTTACCACCACCACTTGCTGCTATTACTTTTCCATCAGCAGCAGCTATTGCTCTTAGTATACTTACTGTAAGTTCTCTAGCAACAATTATAATTACCATCCAACTAGATACTAAATCTACTTCTATCATACATATAAGTGCTGATATAACCAGCAATTTATCTGCTAATGGATCCATAAATTTTCCAAAGTCAGTAATTAAATTATGCTTTCTAGCTATATGTCCATCCATTGCATCTGTTATAGATGCTACTATAAATATTACACATGCTATTAAATATTTACTTGGTATATTAAATAACATAACAAGTATAAATACTGGTATTAAAAATATCCTAAATAAAGTTAGTTTATTAGGCAAGTTCATTAACTATATCCCCCATTAAATCATATTCTAATGCACTAGTTATTTTTACACTTACGAAGTCACCTATGTTTAACTTTTTATCAGATTTAACATATACTATACTGTCTATTTCCTCTGCATCTCCTTTAGTTCTTCCTATATATACTTTGTCTTCTATTTGTTCTTCTACTAAAACCTCATATATATTTCCTACTTTAGCAGCATTTAGTTCTTCTGATATGCTTTGTTGAACTAACATTAAAGCATCTCTTCTTTCATCTTTAACATCTTGCTCTAAATGGTTTGGAAGTTTATCAGCTGGTGTATCTTCTTCTCTTGAATAAGAGAATGCTCCAAGTCTATCAAACTTAGCTACTTTAACAAATTCTACTAATTCATTAAAATCTTCTTCAGTTTCACCTGGGAATCCTACTATTATAGTAGTTCTTAATGTTGCATCTGGTATATGCTTTCTTATCATATTTATAGTTGATAGTATATTTTCTTTTGTAGTATGTCTATTCATTAACTTTAATATTTTATTGCTTGCATGTTGTATTGGCATATCAAAGTAATTACATATATTATCATATTTTTTAATAACTTTAACTAATTCTTCAGTTATTGATTCTGGATATGAATACATTATTCTTATCCATTTTATACCTTCTATTTGTGCAAGTTCTTCTAATAATTCTGGAAGCATTTCTTTACCATATAAGTCACAACCATATTTTGTTGTATCTTGCGCTATAACAACTAACTCTTTAACACCTTTTGCTGCTAAATCCTTAGCTTCTGATATTATATCTTCCATTTTTCTACTTCTGTATTTACCTCTTAATTTAGGTATTATACAATAAGTACATTTATTATCGCATCCTTCTCCTATTTTTAAATAAGCCATATAATCTGGAGTTGATACATATCTTGGTAAATCTTCATTATACGCAAAGTCTATGTCATTTAAGCTTACTATATGATTCTCTTTTTCAAGGTTAGCTATTATTTCATCTATTTGTTGATAATTTCCTGTTCCTACTATTGCATCTATTTCTGGTATTTCTATTTTTAATTCTTCAGCATATCTTTGTGCTAAACATCCTGTAACTATAAGTAATTTTAAATTAGCAGTTTCTTTTAATTGTGCTAATTCTAATATAGTTTGTATAGATTCTTGTTTTGCAGATTCTATAAATCCACAAGTATTTACTAATATTATATCTGCTTCCTCAAAATCTCCTACTAATTTATATCCTTTTTTGTTAAGTATTCCCATCATTATTTCTGCATCTACTAAGTTTTTAGAACATCCTAATGATTCTAATGCTATTTTTAACATTTTATTTCTCCTTCCATTGCTGATTTATGAAATTTTATAACTTCTTCTACTGCGACGTCAACATTATCAAAGTTTATAACTTCGTTATATTTATATTTATCAACCGAATGCATATATAATGGATCATAATACTCTACTAAGTATTTTTCTACTAGTTCCTCGTATTTTCCTTCTTCTAATAAATTAATATATTCATCAACTTTATTATGTCCAAGTCTTTTTCTAAATTTATTTATACAATCTTTTAATACTTCTAAATTATTTTCATCTTTATTGTATACATAATCTCTACAAAGTCTTTTTACTCTATTTTCTAAGCTACATTCAAGAAGTATATGATATCCATCTCTAACTATAGCATCATAAATATTATTTGGTATTAGTACATGTCCTACTCTTTTACTTTCACTTTCTATGAATATATAATCACTATTTGAGAAAAATATTTTTTCAAATATTTTTGATTCAAATTTTTTCTGAGTTGGTGGTTTTTTATCATGCGTTATAAAACCAAATGTAGATCCACTATTTTTAGCGATTCCTTCCAAATCTATATTGTCCACATTTTTTTCATCTAGTATATTTAATAAGTCAGTTTTCCCAACTCCTGTTAATCCATGAACAACTATAAAGTTTTTAACATTCATTATGTTATCTAAATATTCTAATACATAATTTCTATATGCCTTATATCCACCTTCAAGTTTATATATGCTCATTCCTAGAGAGGCAAATAGGTTACATACAGATCCACTTCTCATTCCGCCTCTAGCACAATATATTACTATATTATCATATTCACTTGCAAGGCTTGTGACTTGTATATACATATCTTTTAACTTATATCCTACAAAGTCAAACCCTTTTTGAATAGCTTCATTTTTCCCTTGCATTTTATATATTGTTCCTACTTCACAATGTTCATGATCTTTAAATAAAGGCATATTAAATGCATCTAATATATGATCTTCTTTGTACTCAGATTCAGTTCTAACATCTATAAATATACAATTTTTTAATTTTAATGCATCTTCTATCTTTATTGTCTTCAAATTTTATTCACCTTCTAAATTTTGTAAATCTTGTTTGCTCATTAATACTTTTCTAGGTTTACTTCCTTCATTAGGTCCTACTATACCTCTTTCTTCCATAGAATCTATAAGTCTTGCAGCTCTATTAAATCCAATCTTAAACTTTCTTTGAAGCATAGATGCAGAACCCTGACCACTTTCTACAACAAATTCAATAGCTTCACTTAAAAGATCATCTTCATCACTTGACTTTTCCATATTAACCTTAGATATTGTATCCATTATATTTTCTTCATATTTTACTTCTTCTTTAACTTGTGATTTAACAAAGTCTATAACATTTTGTGATTCATTTTCTGATATAAATGCCCCTTGAAGTCTAACTGGCTTTGATGCACCTAGTGGATAGAATAACATATCACCTTTTCCAAGTAGCTTTTCAGCTCCACCCATATCAAGTATTGTTCTAGAGTCTGTTTGTGATGAAACAGCAAATGCAATTCTTGAAGGTATGTTAGCTTTTATAACACCTGTTATAACATCTACTGATGGTCTTTGAGTTGCTACTATTAAATGCATACCTGCAGCTCTTGCCATTTGTGCCAATCTACATATATAATCTTCTACATCATTAGCACTTGCCATCATAAGGTCAGCAAGCTCATCTATTATTATAACTATCTTTGGAAGTTTTTCTTCACATTTTTCATTGTAACTTGTAATATCTTTTACTCCATTTTCAGCGAACATCTTATATCTCTTATTCATTTCTACAACTGCCCAGTTAAGTGCATTAGCAGCTTTTTTAGGATCTGTTACAACTGGTATTAATAAATGAGGTATTCCATTATAATTTGCAAGTTCAACAACCTTAGGGTCTATTAAAAGTAACTTAACTTCATCTGGTCTTGCCTTGTATAGTATACTACTTATCAATGTATTTACGCAAACACTCTTACCAGAACCTGTTGATCCTGCTATAAGTAAATGTGGCATTTTACCTATATCACCTATAACTGGCTTCCCACTTATGTCTTTTCCAAGTGCCATAGCAAGTGGAGAGTCAAACTTCTTAAATTCTTCACTTTCAAATACTTCTCTAAGCCCAACCATTAAAGGCGTTTCATTTGGAACCTCTATACCTATAGCACTTTTACCTGGGATCGGAGCTTCCATCCTTATACTTCTAGCAGCTAAACTTAATGCTATATCATCTGTTAAGTTTACTATTTTGCTTACCTTCACACCTGGACTTGGCTGTATTTCATATCTTGTTATAGTAGGTCCTACTGTAACTTGATTTACTTTAGCTTCAACGCCAAAGTCTGCTAGAGTTTTTTCTAGTAAAGAAGCATTTTTTAAAACTTTCTTTTTACTATTATCATCAGCCTTTTTATCTATCTTATTTAATAAATTAACACTCGGTATTTTATAATTATCGTAGTTTGCCTCTTGTTTTATACTTATTGTTTGAGTTTTTTCACTATCATAAGTCTTAGATGTCTTTATTGGCTGTTCTTTGACATCTTCATATACATCATTATTTATATTTTGTTTATTTGTATTTTGAAGTTCTTTTAACACATCAAGTTCTGATGGCATACTTTGAGTACCTTCTAATATTTCTAAATAGTCATCTTCTGCTTTATTAAATCCTACAATTTTTATAGTCTTGTCTTCTATTTCATCATAGTCATCTTCTATAACTTCTTCTTTTTTCTTATCTTTTTTAAATAAGCCTTGTTTTTTAATCACAGTTTCTTCATCAACTTCATCTGTAACCATTTCTATTACAGATTGCTTCACATTGGCCATTCTTTCTTTCATAGTTAAATCACTATTTTTTATTCCTTTTGATTTAGCTTTTATATTTGATACTAAGTCTTTTATAGATATATTAAATACAAACATAATACCAAATATAAGTGCAAATATACTTATTAACCATCCTCCAGTTATACCAAATGCCTGTTTTATATAGTAAGTTATAGTCGTTGCAATCAAACCACTTCCACTACCATCAACACCCATTTGAATCACTGATTTAAACATTTCACTGCTTAGCGGGCTTTCAACTGGAAGAGATCTAGCATTTAATAAACCATAGAATACAAATATAAATGCTATTGTTAAATAATACATTTTAGTATTTTTTATTCTATATATATATTCGTTTCCATCAAAGAAACCAAGTATCCCTGTAGCAACTATTATAAATGGTATAAAAATAGACAGACCTCCAAATAATCCTTTAAAAATAGTCTGCATCATACTTCCTACAAATCCCATAGAGTTGGAATTTAAGCTATACAATAAAAATATACCAATAAATATAGTAACTAAGTTGTGATATTCAGCATTAAATTCTAAATTTTTATTTTTCTTCTTGCTTTTAGTATTTTTCTTCTTGGCCACCCATCTCACCTCTTTTATCATTCTAATTTAATAAATATCTTATATCCTAATCATAGCAAAAAGTGTTAATGCATAAACACTAACACTTTAACTATATTTTTTAATTATATCATATATTCTGTATATTAAACAAATCTTATTTATTATTGCTTTCTTTTATAAGTTCTTTTAACTTATTCATAGCATCTTTTAATCCACCAACTTCATTTATAAGACCACATTCTACAGCTTCTTTTCCTATTAATACACTACCTACATCACTTACTAGATCTTCTTTTGAATGCATTATTTTTTCAAGTTCTCCTCTTTCTATATTAGATGTTCTTATAATAAATTGAGTTATTCTTTCTTGCATCTTTTTAAAGTACTCAAAAGTTTCATTAACACCTATAACAAGACCATTAGTTCTTATAGGATGAACTACCATCGTTGCAGTTGGGGCTATAAATGAGTAATCTCCTGCAGTAGCAAGTGGTACACCTATGCTATGACTTCCGCCTAAAACTAAAGTTACAACTTTTTTTGATATACTATTTATAAGCTCTGCCATAGCAAGACCTGCTTCAACATCTCCACCTACAGTATTCAGTATTATAAGAACTCCTTTTATATCTTCATTTTCTTCTATTGAATATAGCATAGGTATTATATGTTCATATTTAGTCGATTTCTTTTGAGGATTACCTACATAATGTCCCTCTATCTCTCCTATTATAGTTATACATTGTATCTCTTTTTTAGCTTGTTGAGGCATATTAGGTACACCCATTTGTTTTATATTATCTATATCTTCACTTTGACTATCTTTATTTTCATTATCTACTTCTTCACTTTTTAAGTTAGCCTTGCTTTTATTTTTTGAAAACTCTATGTAACTATTAGAATTTATATTATCTTCATAGTATCTCATAAATAAACTCCTCTCAATATATACTTTATAAATATAGTTTTACCAAGTAATAAAAAAAAATTCACTTAGAAGGTTCTTATAAGTTAAACCTATCCAAATGAATTTTAATATAAATCTACTTAATATACTTTAATAAATACCATCATATTCTATTATTATCATATCATTTCCTATTTTTCTAATACTTCTCCATGGTACCTCAAGAACTGACTTATCTTTTTTAATTCCAAAAAATCCTCTTTCTCTAGGTATTAAAAGCGCTAATATCTCACCACTCACTTCATCTAATATAAGGTCACATTCTCCAACTACCCCTAATCTTTCACCAGTTACTAAGTTAACAATTTCCTTTCCTGCTATTTCAGATAAATTCATGTTTATCCCCCCAACTTATTTTATAGTTTATTTTCTTCTACATCTCTTCCTACTATACATACACCTAATTTATCTAAGTTGAAAATTTTATCTATAACTATTTTTACAGTTTCTCTATCTACATTATCTATTGATTTTAGTATATCATCTGTCGATTCCACTTTATTGTTTAAAAGTAATGCTCTTCCTATAGACATCATTCTACTACTTGTACTTTCAAGACCCAGTATATAACTTCCTTTTAATTGTTCTTTACTTTCTTTTATCTCCTGATCGGTTAAATAGTATTTTTTTATTATCTTTATTTCTTCTATAATTGACTCATATACTTCTTTTAAATGTTCATTACTCATACTAGCAAATATACCCAATTCTCCACATTTTCTGTATAAGCTTTGAGAAGAATATATAGAATATACTAGTCCCTTTTCTTCTCTTATTTTTTGGAATAATCTAGAACTTATACTTCCTCCAAATACTGTATTTATAACAGCCAAAGCATATACTTCTTTATCACTTTCAATAGGAACTGCTTCTAAGCTCATAGCAAGGTTAACCTGTTCTATATCTTTGTTTTTAGTTAAAAAACAACTTTTAAATTCTGCTTTTTTAATATCTACATTAACATCCCTTTTCTTCCAAACTTTAAACTTTTCTTCTATCTTATTTATTATTTCATCAAAGTTAAAGTTACCTGATATAGCTATTACTGAATTATTAGGAACATAATATTTATTGAAATAGTCTAATAGCTTTTCTCTATTTAGTCTGTTTAGTGATTCTTCAGTTCCAATTATATTCATACCTAATGGATCATTTTTATATATATTTTCAGTTAATAAGTCATAAGCTAAATCTTCTGGTGAATCTTCATACATTTTTAGCTCTTCAATTATTACTGATCTTTCCTTATCTAAATCATCTTCATTAAACTTAGAATTTAATATCATATCACTAAGTACATCTATTCCTATATCTATATGAGAATCTAATAGTTTTACATAGTAACATGTACACTCCTTACTCGTAAAAGCATTTATTTGACCACCTAAGTTATCTATTTCACTAGCTATTTGCTTAGATGTTCTATTTCTTGTTCCTTTAAATAGCATATGCTCTATAAAATGTGATACTCCACTTATTTCTTCATCTTCTATTCTAGAACCTGCATTAATCCATACCCCTAAAGATATAGACTTTACATATGGTATTTCTTCACCTATTATAGTTAGTCCATTTTCTAATACATGTTTTTTATACATAACTTCTCCTCCAAGTTCATTGCATTTATTATATATATTAAGTTCATTAAATCAAATTATCTTTTTATTACATGTATTAAATTATAATTTAGTATATTAACTTAATCAACTTTATTTAAAATATATTACTAAGCATTCCAGGCTTTAAACCTTTATCTCTTATTATCTGTATAATATCATCTAAACATTGAGTAGTTGCATATGTTGGATGCATTAGCACTATACTACCATCTTTTATATCTTTTTTCTTTACTCTTTCTATTATAACCTCTGGTTCTTTTCTATTATTCCAATCTATTGTATCAACATCCCATTTTATACTTGTATATCCAAGTTCATTTGCAGCCTTCATAGTCCCCTCTCCAAACGAACCTGCTGGCGCTTGAAAGAATTTAGTTTCCTCATTTATTATGTCCTCTATTATTTTTTTAGAAGTTTTTATCTGCTCTAAATTTTCTTCATATGAAAGCTTTGCATAATCTAAATGTCTATGACCATGGTTTCCTATTTCATGCCCTTCACTTTTAATTTTTAATAACATTTCTTGGTTCTTTTCTGCCCATCTTCCTGTTACATTGAATGTAATTTTAACATCTTCTTTTTTCAATACATCTAATATTCCTTGTACATACTCAGTTTCCCAACCTAGGTCTACGTTGCAAGTTAATGCAACGTATCCGCTATTTTTTTTTGTACCTTGAGTATATGGAAGATTTGCTTGATCAAATAGCTCAAACGTAGGCTTAGTACCTTTATTTTTCATAAAAAATATTGCACTTGATAATAATGCAACTACTACTAATACCCACATAATGATTTTTTTTAATTTACTTTTGTTAAGTACCATCATTATCATTAAGGTTTCCTCCTATATGTATTATTACTTGTTTATAAATACTATTATCAATTTAGGACAAATATGCAAAAAAAGTAGTGATTACTCACTACTTTTTAAATAAATTTATTTGCTATTTTCCATCTATTTCCTCATTTTTATAAAATCATCGCCTGCACATAAAGATAATATTAAATCAACAATAATTTCAAATATATTTATTATAATATACATACTTAAATCTCCTTAATGTAATATACTTAAATTACATCCTAGATTAACCTAATGTACATTATATAGTTCTTATAATAAATTTTTTTATTATTTAAGGTTTTATCATAAATCAATTTTCTTTTCATGTTATACTATATATTAATATACTATATCTCTATTTTCTATGAATATTTGATGCCATAAGCAAAATACATATATAGACCATATTTTTCTTGAATTATCATCATATCCTTGTATATGATTATCTAATAATTTAATTACATAATCTTTATTTATCAAATCATCAACTTGAGCTTCATTTATACTTTGTCTAACAACATCTCCTAAATCTTCCTTTAGCCAAACTCTTATAGGTGTAGGAAATCCTAATTTTTTCTTTTTAACCATATGTTGTGGTATTTCATCTTTAAAAGCTTCTCTTAGAAGTATCTTAGTATTTTTAAAATTAACTTTTTGATTTAAATTTAAATTTTTAGCTACTTCTAATACTTCTTTATCCAAAAATGGAACTCTAAGTTCTATGGATTGAGCCATAGATATTTTATCTGCCTTTTGTAATATATCTCCTTCTAACCATGTGTTGATATCAATATGTTGCATTGTTGTAACATAGTCATAATTATTATTTTTTGCATCACTATATATATTAGCTAATAAATTTTCATGATTATCTACTTTATTATAGAATTTTAGAACTTTTTTTATTTCATTATCATCAAAAATCTTAGCATTTCCAATATATCTTTTTTCTAATGGAGTTGTGGCCCTATATAAATAATTTTTTCCTTTTATATTAGACATGATAGTAGAAGCTGTATTTAAAATAGACTTCATACTATTTGGCATATTAAAAATTGGTTTTATACTTTTATATTCTTTATATATATTGTATCCACCAAATAATTCATCTGCACCTTCACCTGATAAAACTACAGTTACATGTTTTTTTGCTTCTTTAGATAAGAAATAAATACCAACCTGTGATGGGTCTGCAACAGGATCATCTAAATGATATATTACCTTAGGTAAAGCTTTTATATATTCATCTTGGCTAACATTTATAGATATATTTTCAATACCTAATTTATCTGCTATTTTTTTTGCTACTTCTAATTCATCATACCCATTAACTCCAAATCCAACTGAAAATGACTTTATATTAGGATTGATTTTAGATGCAAGAGAAGCTACTATTGTAGAGTCTATTCCACCTGATAAAAATGTTCCTACTTCTACATTTGCTACCATATGGTGTTTTACAGAACTTGTAACTACATCTTTTATATCTTTAGATGTTATTTTTCTACTTCTTTTTAAATGTATATTATAATATTTTTTCATATCTAGTTTTCCATTTTCCACTGTAAAAAAGTAGCCTGGTGGAACTACTTTTATATTACTTATCATAGTATCTTCAAGAGGTATATATTGAAAATACATATATTTTTGCAGGCTTGATTTATTTAAATTTACCTCATTTAAAAGTTCAATCATTGCCTTATATTCTGAAGAAAATACTATAAAATCTTTTTCATCTATGTAATAAAGTGGCTTTATACCAAAATGATCTCGTGCTCCAAATAATTTATTCTCACTTTTATCATATACTATAAAAGAAAACATACCTCTTAACTTATTTAAACATTCTTCTTTATATTCTGTGTATGATGATAGTAAAACTTCTGTATCACATTTTGTATTAAATTTATATCCATTTTTTATTAGATCATTTCTAAGTTGCTCATGATTATATATTTCACCATTGAAAACTATGGTTTTATCATCTTTCTTTAATGGTTGGCTCCCATTTTCTAAATCCATTATACTTAATCTCTTAAATGCAAATTCAATATTGTCTTCTTTATGTATACCTGTATGATCAGGACCTCTATGATTAATTTTTTCAGCTAATTTTTTTATATCAAATTTTCTATTATTATTCTTATAATATATTGAAACATATCCACACATATATAATCCTCCTATATTACCTATAATTTCATGTTCCATAGGAGTCTATACATATATTAGTAATATTTTTTCTTAAACAAAAAGAAGCCTGATTAGGCTTCTTTAAAATCTATTATTTTTCTTCTTTCTTCTCTACTTTTTCAGGCTTAGGTAATAATACCTTTCTAGATAGATTTACTCTTCCTTTTTCATCTATTTCAGTAACTTTAACTTCTACTTCATCACCTATATTTAATACATCTTCAACTTTAGATACTCTTTCGTGAGCTATATGAGATATATGAAGTAATCCTTCTTTACCTGGAAGTATTTCAACAAATGCACCAAAGTTCATTATTCTTGTAACTTTACCTGTGTAAGTTTGTCCTACTTCAGCTTCAGCTACTATATCATGTATTTTCTTTTGTGCAAGTTTTATCATATCAGCATCTATTCCTGCTATAAATACTTCTCCAGTTTGCTCTATATCTATCTTAACTCCAGTTTCTTCTATTATCTTAGTTATAACTTTTCCACCAGGTCCTATAACGTCTCTTATCTTATCTGGATTTATGTTCATTGTTATTATTTTAGGAGCATACTTAGATAACTCTGGCTTTGGAGCTGATATTGTTTTTCTCATTTCGTTTAATATATGTATTCTACCAGCTTTAGCTTGAGTTAATGCTTTAGCTAATATTTCTTTATCTATACCAGCTATCTTTATATCCATTTGTATAGCAGTTATACCTTTTTCAGTTCCTGCTACTTTAAAGTCCATATCTCCTAAGTGGTCTTCCATACCTTGTATATCAGAAAGTACTGCTACTTTATCATCATGCTTTATAAGACCCATAGCAATACCTGCTACCATATCTTTTAAAGGTACACCAGCATCAAGTAAAGATAATGTTGAACCACATACACTACCTTGAGATGTAGAACCATTAGAACTTAATACCTCTGATACTACTCTTATTGCATATGGGAATTCTTCTTTTGATGGAAGAACAGGTATTAGTGCTCTTTCAGCAAGTGCTCCATGTCCTATTTCTCTTCTTCCTGGTCCTCTTGATGGTCTAGCTTCACCAACACTGTATGCTGGGAAGTTGTAGTGATGCATATATCTCTTACTTTCTTCTTCATCTAATCCATCTAATATTTGAACATCTCCTAATGCTCCAAGTGTTGCTATAGACATTACTTGAGTTTGACCTCTTGTAAATAATCCTGAACCATGAGCTCTAGGTATAAATCCGTTATCACACCATATAGGTCTTATTTCTTCTAAACCTCTATTATCTGGTCTTACATTTTCATGTACTATTAACTTTCTTACTTCTTCTTTTATTATAGCTTGAAGTGTTTCTTCTATATCTACTCCATAATCTTCTAATAACTCTTCGAATTTCTCAAATGTTTCAGCTTTAACAGCATCCATTTTTTCCATTCTTTCAAGTTTTTCTATAGTTTTTACTGCTTCTTTCATTTTATCTGTAGCAAATTCACGAACCGCTTTTTCAACCTCTTCATCAGGTTTAAATAAAACTACTTCCATTTTTTCTTTTCCAACTTCAGCAGTTATTTCTTCTATAAATGCTACAACTTTTTTGATTTCTTCATGAGCAAATAGTATAGCTTCAAGCATTAATGCATCCGGTATTTCTTCTCCACCAGCTTCAACCATCATTATAGCATCTTTAGTTCCTGATACTACTAGGTGAAGAGAACTCTTTTCTCTTTGTTCTGCTGTTGGGTTAACAACAAATGCTCCATCAACTAACCCTATTAAAACCGACCCTGTAGGACCATTAAAAGGTATATCAGATATAGATAAAGCTATAGATGACCCTATCATAGCAACTATATCTGGTGTACAATCTTGGTCTACTGATAAAACTGTAGCAACAACTTGTACATCATTTCTAAATCCTTTTGGGAATAATGGTCTTATAGGTCTATCTATAAGTCTTGATGTTAATATCGCTTTTTCTGAAGGCTTACCTTCTCTCTTTAAAAATCCTCCAGGTATTTTCCCTACTGAATATAGTCTTTCTTCATAATCAACACTTAGAGGGAAGAAGTCTATTCCATCTCTTGGTTTTGCTGATTTTGAAACATTTACCATAACCATAGTTTCCCCGTATCTAATTATGGCGCTTCCGCTAGCAAGTTCTGCTATCTTTCCTATTTCAACCGAAAGCTCTCTTCCTGCTAAATCCATTGTAAATATTTTATGTTCAAACATTAAAGCTTGTACCTCCTCTTTTGCTAAAAAACGCGTTTACTATCCTATGTATTATCTTATCAAAAATACTATATTTTAACAATACAAAAGTAGCTTAGTTACTTATCTTAATCATTATATCTATTATTTACACTTTGTTTTAAAATTAGTCATATTCTAATTAGAGCAACTTATAGCAAGTATATCTGGACCTGTATGAGAACATATACAAGCTCCACCTCTAGTTATTAGTACTTTTTTAGCTTTTATTCTTTTTTGTAATTCTTTCTCAAGCTTTTCAAAATCTTTAAAATTATCCCCATATCCTATAGTAACAATTTTATCTTTTAAATCCCCATTATTTTTCTCTAGTATCATATCGACAAGCTTACTTGCTAGGTTCTTACTTCCTCTAACCTTTTCTTCTAAATGTGCTTCTCCATCAGGAAATGAAAATACCGGTACTAAGTTAAGAATATTTCCTATTATAGCTGTAGCTACAGATACTCTACCACTCTTTTTTAAATAATCCAAAGTTTTAGGTGCAAAAAATAACATTACACTTTCTCTAATAGAATCTAATTCTTTTACTATTTCATCTGGGCTTAACCCATCTTCTATTAACTCACATGCTTTTATAACGAATTGACCACTTCCTAATGATAGACTCATCGTATCAAACATGTGAATATCATTTGCCTTATCACCCATATCAGCTCTTGCAAGCATTGCACTTTGATATGTACCCGACGATTTAGATGAACCATTTATACATATTATTTTGTAACCTTCATCTATATATTTATTAAATATCTCACTGAACTGGATATATGTAGCCTGAGACGTTTTTGGTATCTCCTTACTATTTTTTAGTATTTCATAGTATTCTTCCTTACTTATATCTACTCCATCTTTGTATTCTTTATCATTAAAGATTATAGTAAGTGGTACCACATCTAAATATTCTTTATCTTGAATTTCTTTTGGAATATCACATAGACTATCGCATATTAATTTTATTTTCAAAGTCATCACCTCTATATAAACTTTTCTATATAATAGCTATCAATACCTTTTTATATAATATTAAAATTATAAAAAGCAGGTATTATTATACCTGCTTTCAATACAAAAGTAAAAAATTACTTTCTTAATCCTAATTTAGCTATTAATGCTCTGTATCCTTCAAGATCTCTGTCTTTTAAGTAAGCTAATAAGTTTCTTCTTCTACCAACCATCTTTAATAGACCTCTTCTTGAGTGGTGGTCTTTCTTGTGCATTTTTAAGTGGTCGTTTAATTCGTTTATTCTAGCTGTTAATAAAGCTATTTGTACTTCTGGAGAACCAGTATCTCCTTCAAATCTTCCGAATTCTTTTATTATTTCAGTTTTGTTCATCTTGAGTTACCTCCAATTTAATTTTATAATCGCCAATAACTAAGCATAGATTTGGAGTAATCGTATGCCGAGTAATGGTTAATTTACTTGTTTATTGTATCATAACTTTTTCTCTTTTGCAAATATACTTTTTACATACATAGTTGGTATCTTTTTGAAGTTGACTTTTTAGTTCTTCAATTCCATTAAACTTTTTTTCATCTCTAATTCTTTCTAGAAACTCTATAGTTATAACTTTTCCATATATGTCTTCATCGAAGTTTAGTATATTAGTTTCAATAGATAAATTATCTCCATTTACGGTAGGGTTGTAACCTATATTTGTAGCGCCGTAGTATATTTTTCCATTAACATATACTTTCGTTGCATATATTCCTACTTTAGGTATAATCATATTTTTATTTATGCTTATATTTGCAGTAGGAAATCCTATTGTTCTTCCAAGTTTCTTTGAGTGTATAACTTCTCCTGATAACTTATAATTCCTACCAAGATATTTATATATATCTTCTACACTACCATCTAATATTAACTTTCTAATATAAGTACTACTAATTCTTACATCACCTAATTTTATAGAATTTACTATTTCTAATGAAAAACCATATTGCTTAGACAATTCTTGTAATAATTTTACATTGCCTTCTTTATTTCTTGCAAAAGTAAAATCATGTCCAACTATTACATTCTTAACATTTAGTTTATCTAATAATATATCTTTTACAAAATCATATCCAGATATTTTAGTCATATATTCATCAAATGGTATATTGATTACATAATCTACACCCATAGACTTTAATATTTTTATTTTTTCTTCATTAGTTATTATATTTTTTATAGAACCTGGTCTAAAGTAATTAACTGGGTGATTTTTAAAAGTAAAAACAACACTACTTATATTATTCGCCTTAGCATATTCTGTAGCCTTTTTTATCAACACCTGATGTCCCCTGTGTAACCCATCAAAATTCCCGATAGTTACTACACTTTCTTTTATTGTATCTATTTTTTCTATCGATGTTATAGTATCCATTTTGCATTCCCCACTTAATTGAGATTTATACTATAAATAGTTTATCACTTTTTACACTTATGGTGTTATTTTTTCTTATTATCTTACCTATTCCGATAAATTCTTTTGAACTATAAACTCTTACAAATTCATCATTTTCATTAAAGTCTTTTTCTATAAATCTTCTCTCGTCTATGATACCACCATTTATATAATATTTTTCAGCATTTTCATGTATCTTTATTTTATTAAAATTAGTTAGTACATAGTCTATATCATATAAATATTTATCTAATGTATTATTATCATTGTATTCTTTTAACTCTTCAAGTGTTATACCATTTTCTAAGTTAAATTTACCTGATGAAGTTCTAAGTAAGAAAGACATATGCCCTCCACAGCCTAAAACCTTCCCTACATCATAACATATACTTCTTACATAAGTTCCTTTAGAACATTTTACATAAAACATTATTTTATTGTCTCTTATGCTAAGTATATTAAGTTCTTTGATATAAACAGGCCTAGTTTTTAAATTTATTTCATCAGCCCTTCCACTTCTAACTAAATCACACATTCTTTTACCATTTACTTTTAATGCAGAATACATTGGTGGTAGTTGATCTATATGACCTCTTTGAGTGTCAAAAGCTTTTTCTATTTCTTCTTTGGTAAAACTAAAATTATCTACTCTTTCTAAAATTTCACCTGATGAATCATATGTATCTGTAGTTATACCTAATGTTAACTCACAAATATATGACTTATCTTTATTTAATATAAGTTCGCTAACTTTAGTCGCTTTTCCTATACATATAGGTAATACCCCTGATGCATCTGGATCAAGGGTACCTGTATGTCCAACTTTTTTTGTATTTAAAATCTTTCTTACAGCACTTACTACATCATGAGATGTCATACCTGTAGGCTTTATAATATTTACTATTTTATTCATATTTCTCACCTTGTACTGCTTTTACTACAGCCTCGACTATCTTTTTCTTTGCATCTTCTATACTAGAGTAAATCGTACAGCCTGCGGCTCTTATATGCCCACCACCATTAAAACTTTGAGCTAGTTTACTTACATCTACATAGTTTTTAGATCTTAGGCTTACTTTTACTTCATTTTCTTTTTTTTCCTTTAGAAGTATTCCAACTTCAACACCTTCTATATCTCTAGTGTATGAAGTTATTCCATCTACATCATTAAAACTTATCACATTTCTTTTTAACATTTCTTTAGTTATCGTTATACTAGCAATTTTTCCATCTACTATATCTAAAGTATTTAAAGCTTCACCTAATAATTTATAATAATTATATGGATTACTTTGGAATACTTTTTGAATTATAGTATCTTTTTTAGCTCCTTTTAATAAAAGCTCCTTTGCCATTTCAAAACTACTTGGATGAGTATTTGAATATACAAAATTACCAGTATCAGTTACTAAACCTGTATATAAACATGTAGCTACATCTTCATCTATTATATTTATATTTTCATTTTTTTCACATTCTACTAGTAAATTATAAACTAGCTCACAAGTTGATGATGCTTCAGTATCTATGTAATTAAAATCACCATAATAATCATTACTTGCATGATGATCTATACATATTATTTTCTTAGCATTATCTATTAAATTTTGGCTTATGCAAATTCTATTTTTATCTCCACAATCAAGTGCTACTATATTATAACTATCTAAGTTGACTTCTTCTGATTTTAATATATTCATATTTTCAACTAAAAACTTTAAATTTTGAGGAGGATTATCGTCTAATACATAGTAAACGTTTTTCCCTAATTTATTTAAAGCATAATACATCGATAAAGTTGACCCTATATTATCTCCATCTGGACTAATATGAGAAGTAACGATGAAATCATCGTTACTTCCTTTTAAGTATTTTATTATACTCTCTATATTATTCTTCATCAAATTCTTCCTCGTCAAATGAAGATGCTGTTGCTCCTTCATTAACTTTTCTTATTAAATGGTCCATATACATACCATTTTTGATAGAATCATCAACTTTAAATATTATTTGTGGAGTATGTCTAAGCTTAACACTTCTACTTACTTCTCTTCTTATATAGTTTACTGCACTTTTTAGTCCTAACAGTGTAGATTCCTCATCTCCACCTAATATACTTACATAAACATATGCATAGCTTAAGTCATTTGTAACTTCAACATCAGTTACACTTACCATAGATGTTATTCTAGGGTCTTTTATTCCACTTATAAGCATTGAGCTTATAACTTTTTTTATTTCTTCTGCTATTCTCTTTGTTCTGTTATATGATGCCATTAATATCGACCTCTTTTATATCTATTTTAATTTTCTTTCTACTTCTTTAGTTATATAAGCTTCTATTATATCGCCTTCTTTAACGTCATTGTAGTTAACAAAACTCATACCACATTCATATCCTTGGTTAACTTCTTTAACGTCATCTTTAAATCTTCTAAGAGCAGCTAATTGTCCTTCATGTATTATGAATCCATCTCTTACTATTCTTACTTTAGATCCTCTAAATACCTTACCACTAGTTACATAACATCCAGCTATAGTTCCAACACCTGATAACTTAAATGTTTCTCTAACTTCAGCTTTTCCTGTATCTTCATCAACATATTCTGGGTCTAACATACCAGTCATAGCTGCTTGAACATCTTCTATAGCTTTGTATATTATAGTATATGTTCTTACATCTACACCTTCTTTTTTAGCAAGTACTTCTGCACTTGGAACTGGTCTTACGTTAAATCCTATTATTATTGCATTAGATGCAGTTGCAAGTGTAACATCTGATTCAGTTACTGCTCCAACACCACCATGTATTACTCTAACAGCAACTTCTTCATTAGATAATTTTTCAAGTGATTGCTTAACTGCTTGAACAGAACCTTGAACGTCTGCTTTTACTATTATAGGTAATTCTTTAACTTCAGCATCTCCCATTTGAGCGAAGAAGTCATCAAGACTCATTCTTTGGTTAGATTTTAACATTTCCTCTCTAGCCATTTGTTGTCTCTTTTCAGCTACTAATCTTGCAGCTTTATCATTTGGTACTGCAACAACTTGGTCTCCACCTTGTGGAACTTCTGATAACCCTAATATTTCTACTGCTGTAGAAGGTCCAGCAACTTTAACTCTCTTTCCTTTAGAGTTTATCATCGCTCTTACTTTACCACTAGCAACACCTGCAACTATAGGATCTCCAACTCTTAAAGTACCACCTTGAACAAGTACTGTTGCAACTGGTCCTCTACCTTTATCAAGTTGAGCTTCTATAACTGTACCTACTGCTCTTTTGTTAGGGTTAGCTTTTAATTCTTCCATTTCTGCAACTAAAAGTACCATTTCAAGTAAAGTATCTATACCTTCTCTTTTTAAAGCTGATACTGGAACGCATATAACGTCACCACCCCAGTCTTCAACTAATAATCCTTGGTCAGCTAATTCTTGCTTAACTCTATCAGGATTTGCTCCTGGCTTATCTATTTTATTTATAGCAACTATTAAAGGTACATTTGCAGCTTTAGCATGGTTTATAGCTTCAACTGTTTGAGGCATTATACCATCATCTGCAGCAACAACTAATATTGCCATATCTGTAACTTGTGCTCCTCTAGCTCTCATAGATGTGAAAGCTTCGTGCCCTGGAGTATCTAAGAATACTACTTTTTCTCCATTTACCATAACTTCTGAAGCACCTATATGTTGAGTTATTCCTCCTGCTTCACTTGAAGTTACGTTAGTTTTTCTTATAGCATCAAGTAAAGAAGTTTTACCATGGTCAACATGTCCCATTACAGTAACAACAGGTGGTCTTTTTACTAAGTCTTCTTCTTTATCTTCTTCTATATCTATTAAAGCATCTATTGCTTCTAATTCTTCTTCATCATTAGCTGAACCTTCAACTAATTCAAATCCATATTCACTTGCAACTAATGAACCTATTTCAAAACTTATTTCTTGGTTTATTGTTGCCATTGTTCCCATCTTCATAAGCTTCATTATTATCTCAGATGCAGACTTATCTAATTTAGTAGCTAACTCTTGAACTGTTAATTTTCCATCTATAGCTATAGTATTTCCCTTAGCTGCAGCTATTTCATCTTTTAATATTTCAAGTACTAATTCAACTTCATCTTCTTCTAGTTCAGAATCCTTATCTACTGCATTTATTTCTAATTCTTTTAATTTAGCTAATACATCTTCATTAGACATTTTTAATTCGTTCGCAATTTGGTATACTCTTGTTTTTGACACAAGATCACCTCCTATTATATTTTTGGCGTTTCCATTAATTCCAATATCTTATTGGCAAAATTTATATCTTTAACTCCTAGAGCAGCTCTTGGAGCTTTTCCTATTGCATATCCTAGTTGCAATTTACTTGAGAAATATACATATGGTACATTTCTATAGCTAGATTTATCTTTAAATAACTTCTTAGTGTTATCTGATGCATCCTCTGCAACTATAACTAGCTTAACATTACCTCTTTTTAGTTCAAGTAGTGTTGAATCATCTCCTGACACTATTTTACCTGCACGAGTTGCAAGGCCTAAAAATGAGTATATTTTATCTTCATTAGTCTTCATATTTTTGTAGCTCCTCAAGTAGATTTTCATATACCTCGTTAGGTACTTCTATTTTGAATGCTCTATTTAGTGCTTTAGACTTTATTGCCTTTTTTAAGCATTCTGCATCTTTACATATATATGCACCTCTACCGTTCGCTTTTCCTATTGGGTCTAAAAATATTTGACCTTCTTTATTTTTTACTATTCTTATTAGCCCTTTTTTAGAGTCTCTTTCTTGACAAGCTATACACTTTCTTTGAGGTACCTTTTTAGTTTTTTGCAAAGGTCATCCCTCCTTATTCTTGATCTTGTTTTGCTTGTGATTCGCTTTTTATATCTATCTTCCAGTTAGTAAGTTTCGCTGCAAGTCTTGCATTTTGTCCTTCTTTACCTATTGCAAGTGATAATTGATAATCAGGAACTACTACTAAAGCAGACTTTTCTTCTTCATTAACTTCTACTTTTTCAACCTTCGATGGGCTAAGTGATGCAGATATATATTCAGCTGGATCATCGCTGTATTTTATTATATCTATTTTTTCATCACCAAGTTCATCAACTATATTTTTAACTCTTGAACCTTTAGGACCAACACAAGCTCCTATTGGATCTATCTTTTCATCTATTGATTTAACTGCCATCTTAGTTCTTGAACCAGCTTCTCTTGATACAGATTTTATTTGAACTATACCTTCAAATATTTCAGGTACTTCAAATTCAAATAATCTCTTAACTAATCCTGGATGGCTTCTTGATACTACTATTTGAGGTCCTTTATTAGTTTTCTTTACTTCTAATATATATACCTTTATTTTTTGTCCAGCTTGATAATGCTCTCCTGGTATTTGCTCAGCTTGAGTCATTATAGCTTCTATTCTACCTAGGTTCACATATACTATATTTTTATTTACTCTAGCTACTTCTCCTGTAACTATTTCATTTTCTTTATCCATAAATTCATTATATACTATTTCTCTTTCAGCTTCTCTTATTCTTTGAACAACAACTTGCTTTGCAGTTTGAGCTGCTATTCTTCCGAAATCTTTAGGAGTTACTTCGTTTTCTATTATATCTCCTAACTCATAATTTGGGCTTATTTCTCTTGCATCGTTTAGTTCAATTTCAAGGAAAGTATCATATAAGTCAGATTCATCAACTACTACTCTTTGAGAGAATACTCTAACATCTCCTCTTTCTCTGTCAATTTCAACTCTAACATTTTGTGCTGAACCGAAGTTTTTCTTATACGCTGTTAAAAGAGCTTGTTCTATAGTATCTATAAGTATCTCTTTATCTATCCCTCTGTCTTTTTCTAATTCGTCTAATGCTTCCATAAATTCATGATTCATTGCTATTTGTCCTCCATAATTATCTTTAACTAAAACTTTATTGCAAGTCTTATAAGTGCAACTTCTTTTCTTGTAAAATCTACTTCTTCACCATCTATTATAACTTTTATATTATTATCTTCAGTTAATCCAACTAGTTCTCCTTCAAATTGTTTAGAACCATTCATTGGCTTGTATAATTTTATTTCAACGTCTCTACCTTTGTATCTTTCAAAGTCCTTATCTTTTTTTAGTGGTCTATCAAGTCCTGGTGAAGATACTTCTAAGAAGTAATTATCCTTTATAGGATCTTTTTTATCTAGTATTTCACTTAATTCTCTACTAACTACTTCACAGTCACTTAAAGATATTCCACCTTCTTTATCTAGGTAAACTCTTAAGTAATATTCTCCAGCTTCTTTAACATATTCTATGTCTACGATTTCAAAGTTTTTAGCATCAACTATTGGTTGAACTATCTCTTCTATTGTAGCTTCTATACTTTTTCTCATTTGTGTTTCCCTCCTATTCAGTTGTAAATTTTTTAAAACAAAAGAGTGAGCACTGTTGTCCCACTCTTAGTTTCTGCAATATATACCATTTTATATACTATAATACCATATATTAGTTTTTGTTGCAAATTTTAATTGACTTTAAATTAATTATCTATTTTTTGTATCTAAATTTCTTTTTCTTTGTAAATAATCATTACCAAATGTGCCATTGCATATACTTTCCATTTTATATCTACTACATCTATACTATCTTTATTTTCTTGTAAAAATTTATTAATCTGCTCTTCTATATTTTCGTGGTAGTCAGTTATCATTTTGACTTTCATTTTATAGCCCCCAATTATCTTAAAATAACTTCTTACTTCAGTATATGAATTAAAAATTAAAAATTTTACAAAAAAAGTACTAAATCTCAAAATTGTAACTTTTAGTCCACCATTATTGATTCAAATAACAAATCTCCACTATTTGTTCTATCAAATATTATGTTACATTTTTTTATATTTTTTAAATCTATATCATTATATAAAACCATCGGTATCCTTATGTTTGATATTGGTGTAACTTGATTCCAAAATTTTATTTCTTTTCCATTTTCAAAATCTAAGTTTTCTAATTTACCTTTTGGATAATTAATTAAATTACTTTCTTTTGAAATTTCTACCTTTTCAGATTTTCCTTTGTTATCTACTAATTCTATACATATACTTTGAGCTCTTCCTTTTACATTTGATTCATTAGCAGGACATATCATGGTATTTATAGTTATATTATTAAATTCACTAAAATCACTTATATCAGGCTTAAATGATAACTTTCCACCTTTATATTCCCACTTTATATTCAATAGTTCTAATATATTCTTATCAGGTTTTGGCAAATTTATTTCTGGCAATTCATCTTTATATATTGTACTAGATTTTTTAACTATACTAAATTTTATATTCTTACCTTTAAACTCATTTATTTTTCTTATATCTTTTAGCTTTTCATTTTTAGACGTTTGTAAATAATTAATCACATCTAAACTATCTATTTTTGTTACTGTAGGTACTTTAGTATCATAAATAGTATTGTCATACTTATTTCTAAAGCAAGCTTTTAAATAAGTTATGGTAAATTTTTTTAAAAATTTTTCTTGTTCTAATCTACTAATTTGTTTACTCAAATCTATATCTAAATTTTGGGCATCATTTGATTTAGTCTTAGAATTAAAATAATTATGATTAGCATTTTTTAATAAGGTTAAAGATAATATATTTTGATTTTTATATTCTTTTAACATATTATAAATGCTAAATCCATCTAATCCAACTACCTCTCCATCTAATTCTGATACCAATATAGATATATTTTTTACATTATCTATATTAAAGTCATTATATTTATTATTAGTTGGGTTCACTAATAATAAAGTTAATATATTTACGCCTTTCTCACTTTGTTCTTTAGTTAACTTAAATATTGCTTCTTTACTTATAGAGTTACTAATTAAAGCTATATGTTTAAAATCTATTTTATTTTTTAAATCTATATCATATACATTATTACCTTCATTTGATTCTTTAAGCATCTTTATATGTTCATCAACTATTTTGGGAATATTTTCATATTCTTTATCTACTGTATGTTTTAAGTAATATGCAGGATCAGTATCTATGGCTATTCCTAAATACCCATTTTTAGCAATATATTCTGTAATATATCTAAATCCTTTATCTTGACTCTTTATATCTTTATAATAACCTGGCACTATTATAGCTACTTTTAATTTTTTCTGTTTTGCTTCTTTTGGTATTGAGATTATTCCTTTCAAGCTATAATTAATATCAGCAATATTTCTTTCTCCAATATTAAAATCTATCGTTTCAATTTCATAACTTCCAGATGTTTTTTGCTCTATCTCAGTTGGCTTTAGTATTTCTATTGGATTTTCTTTTGTTCCACATGCTGATAATAAAGTAATAATAAATATTATCGAGGTAATGATAAACTTTCTCATATTCCCTCCTATATAAGATGTCTTTAATATATTGATTATTTAGATTATTGCCTTTATTAAACTTTGTAAATAGTATTTACAGTGCTCTAAAAAAAATTCTTAATAGTAAATTAATATATATTTAATAAAAAACACCCAGTATTTTAAAGTAAAGTGTACCCTTTGTCAAGGACAATTTAAAAAAAGGTATTTCTAAGAAACAAGATGATTTCTGTACTGAACAGGAGTCATCTTGCTTAAATTCCATTGATATCTATAATTATTATAGTAATCCATATAATCATCTATTTCTTTTATCACTTCTTCTAATGTACTACATTTGCTAAGAATAACTTCATCTTTAAAATGCCCAAAGAATGATTCTTGTGGAGCATTGTCCCAGCAATTGCCTCTCCTTGACATAGATTGTTTTAAACCTAATTGCTGTACTTGCTTTTGAAATTTAGGACTCGTGTAATGAACACCTTGATCTGAGTGTAAAATAGCTTCGCTATGGAGTTTTAAATTCACATTTGACTTAAGTTTTTCTAGTGTATTTAAAACAATATCTAACCGTAGGTTATCTGAGACATAATGAGCTAATATTTCATTTGTAGAGGAGTCTTTTATTGTAGACAAGTATGCTTTTTTTCCATTTTTATAACTTAAATATGTAATATCTGTTAATAGCACTTTATATGGTATATCTTGCTTAAATTCTCTGTTTATGAAATTAGAAACAATAGTATGCTCTTTACTTGCTTTCATCATACGTCTGTAAGGATTCGCTTTTCTATACGGGCAAACTATTCCATATTTTTTCATGATTCTCCTAATACGCTTTAAATTATATATTATATTAAATCTATCTTTTAAAACCATTTTTATTTGTCTTGCACCTTTTTTACGTCCTTTAAAGTTAAAAGCTTTTAATACATTTTCTTTTGATAAAATATCTTTATCTTCTCTTGATTTTCTTAAATCCTTGCTTTCTGATGAGAAGTATTTATAATACCCAGAACGTGATACACCTGCAACTTTACATAAATAACTTATCATATTTTTAAGTTTATATTTTTTTATTGTAGACTTAATAATCTCATATTTTTCACAAGAAAATAAACTTACTTCTTCTTTAACACTCTCCTTTCTATCATATCTAACTTTTTTAGTAATTCATTTTCAGCTTGAAGTAACTTCATTTTAGCTTCTAGTTTTTTGTATTTTTCTTCTATTGAAAGATCTTTCTCAATAGGTCTTCCAGTATTGTATTTGCGAGTATCTGTAAGTTTTATAGCTCCGCCATTTTTAAAGGCCGTACGCCATCTGCTAGCAGAAGATTTAATCCTTTGCATGCCTATAATATCGATATTGAAGCCACACTCTTCAAATATTATTCTAGGAAGTTTACCATTGATACTTTCATTTATAAATATTTTTTTAAATTCATCGGTATAGGTAATACCTTTCGAACTTACTTTCTTAATGTATTTGTTTTGTTTTAATATTATTATTTCCTGTTCTGTAAATAATTTTTTACTCATTAAAATTTTCTCCGATCTAATTATTATTTATTTAATTATATACAAAAATACCCTATAGAGTAGACCTTTTT
>JABLTN010067679.1_pt1 | contig 40339 bp, 31 predicted proteins | sample 7160141 | NCBI WGS metagenome assembly JABLTN01 (sample SAMN14651226, study PRJNA627086) | human gut metagenome | isolation source: feces | host: Homo sapiens | reverse complement strand
TCGCGGCCGATGGCGGCGGAGGCCCTTTTCAGCTCCTTGGCCTCGGCGTCTTTGCCTTCGCCCGCCTCTCGCTTGGCCTTGAGCCTCGCGTTGATCCTGTCCGCGGCGCCGCGGATCGCGTCGGCGTCGACCTCGGAGGGGTCGGCGGGGGCCAGCGCGTCCTCCTCGTCGTTCATCTCGTCGATGGCCTCGAGATGGGCGCGCACCTTGCGGCGGAGCGCCTCCTGGTACCTGTCGGCGGACTTCTTCCGCACGAACGTGAACTTGTTGGCGTTGGCCTCGATCTTGGTGCCGTCGAGGAAGTAGGTGTCGAGCGTGATGTGCCCTGCCTCGGCAAGCACGGCGATGACCTCGGAGAACACGTCTTCGAACACGGGCCGGATGCGCTCGGAGCGGAAGCGGTTGACCGTGTTGTGGTCGAGCGGCCGCATGCCGGTGAGCCACATGAGGTTCACGTTCTCGCGGGTGGCCGCCGCGATCTTGCGGCTCGAGTAGGTTCCGCTGGCGTAGCAGAACAAGACGACCTTCAGCATCATCGACGGGTCGTGGGTCGAAGCGCCGCCGCCGGGGTAGGCGGACTCGAGAGCCGAGCGGTCCATACCTTCGACGATGGAGTCGACCACGCGCACAAGGGCGTTTTCGGGGATGAGCTCTCCGACGGAGGGCGGGAAGAGCATGGGCTGGCGCTGCATGCAGGGCTTGAACTTCGGAGTCGCCATTTTGTCTCCTGGCCTGGGGAAAGAATGGCTTCATTATAGCATATTCGCAGGTCAGAAGCTATTTTAGTAAAACTTGATGCGATATATGCAGCAACGATATGGCCATCTGGGAGGCCGGAAATAGGAAGACCCGCCAAAACCCTTCGATTTTGACGGGTCGTGCTGTAGCAATAGTTTTGATACAGCCCCTTGAGGCAGCTGTAAGGCTGCGTTGAATGCATTTGCCTTACTCGGCGATTCCCTTCTTTTTGTTGCCGAAAATCACGCGGGCGCCCTTAATAGCAAGTACCACCGCGAGCACGGCGAGCAGTACTGCGAGCACAAGCTGCAGGCCGTTGGCCAGCGTGAGCGCGCCGCCGACGATGGCCAGGAACTTCGCCTGCATGGTAAGCACGAGCGAAGTCAGCGTCACGATGAGCATGAACACCATGGGAACATAGAACATCTTGTTGTTGCGGCCGGCATTGCCGAGCCATGCACACACGGCCAGCAGGCCGAGCGCGGCGAGCAGCTGGTTGGCGGCGCCGAACAGCGGCCACACGAGCTGGTAGCCGGTGAGGCCGAGCGCAACGCCGAGCGTCACGGTGATGAGCGTTGCCACAACGGGGTTCGAGAAGAACTTGCGCCAGCCGGAAAGCTCTTCGCGGGTCTTGCCTGCGGGAATGAAGAGCTCTTGGAACATGTAACGGCCAAGGCGAGTCGCGGTGTCAAGCGAAGTCAGGCAGAATACCGAAACGGCCAGAATCAGCAGTGAGTATGCAATGTCTTCAGCGCCAGAAAGGCCGGGGATGCAGCCGAGCATCTGAGAGAGGCCGCCTGCGAAAACCTGCGTGGGCGACGCGTAGGTGCCGTCCATATAGCCGTCGAACACGAACGCCACGGCGCACAGCGAAATAATGGCGACCAGGCACTCGAGCAGCATGCCGCCATAGGCGATGGGCTGCGCTTCGCTTTCATGGTCGAGCTGCTTGGACGTCGTGCCCGAAGCCACCAGGCCATGGAAGCCCGAAATCGCGCCGCATGCGATGGTAATGAACAGCGCCGGGAACAAGAAGCCCGTGGTCGCGACTTTGCTGTCGCCCTTCACGGCGGTGAAACCGGTAAACGCCGGAATGCCCAGATTGGTGGCAGCGCCGGTAACGCCCGCGCCAATGATGCCCACCAGGGCGAGCGCGATCATGCCATAGAGCAGGTAGCTCGAAAGGTAGTCGCGCGGCTGCAGCAGAATCCACACCGGGGCGATCGAGGCGACCAAAATGTAGGCGCCTACAATCCACATCCAGGTGAAGTTGTTGAGCTCGAAAACCGGGAAGTTGTAGCCGATGGCAACCACAGCGACGATGACAACGATCGCCAGAGCGATGTTCACGGGGCCGGGAATGGAGCGGCCGCGAAGCGCGACGCCCCAAATGACAGCGGCGACGATGAACAGAACGGAAATCATGGCGGTGCGGCTGTTCGCGAGGTTCGTGCCCGTCATTTCCACAACGCCATCGGCGTTGGGAACTACGGCGAACGTGCCAGCGACGATGGACGCGAAGGCGGCGACGACCAAAATCAGCGTGAGGTACGCGAAGATGCAGAACAGTTTCTTTGCAGTGTCGTCGATGTTTTCCTGAATAACGCTCGCGAGCGTTTGACCTTTATGGCGCAGCGATGCGAACAGGGCGCCGAAGTCATGCATAGCGCCGAAGAAAATGCCGCCGATGAGCACCCACAAAAGCACCGGAACCCAGCCGAACACGGCTGCCTGAATGGGACCGTTAATGGGGCCTGCGCCCGCGATGGACGAGAAATGGTGGCCCAAAACGACGTAAGGCTTGGCGGGAACGTAGTCGACGCCGTCTTCGAACTCGTGGGCAGGCGTTACGCGGTCGGCGTTAACGCCCCATTGCTTGGCAAGCCAACCGCCGTAGAAGATATAACCCACGACGAGGACAGCCGCGCCGATGAGCAGAACCAGCATGGCATTCATGTAAAACTCCTCTATATATAGCAACGTTGGGCGATAACGCCCAGGGGTAGCCGCTGCGTCGTGGCAACCTGACGAGCGGCCTGCGCCATAGAGAGCTTGAAACGGCTAGCCGCGAAGCGTGTCGGTGGCATTCGCCTCAAGCGATTTGCGAATGCGCTTGGCAGCGCCGTTGCATACGACGCGGGAGCCTTGCGGCTTCGACAGATCGATGAGCGCGAGTCGCACGTCGCTCCATCCGCGAATGCCCCACATGAAATTCTTGCGGTGGCTCGTTTTGCGGAACAGCGCGCATGCTTCATCGCTCGCCGAATTGGCGATTACGACTAGCGTTCTAAACGAGGACATATGGTTTGGTTCGGGCTTCACGAGTTCGAGCGCCTCGTTCTTCATGAACTCGACGTAGGAACGCGCCGCCTCGACGTCGATGCGGTCGCGCACGTCGAACAGCATGTACTCGTGCTCTTCGGCCTCCCACAGCTTCACGCGCTTCACGAGTACGTATTGCTCGCCGAAGGAATGGAACTGCGCGAGCGCGCGGAAAGCACGGCCAGCAACGCTAACGTCTCGCGACACATCGAACCATGCCCCATGCGCGGCGAGCAAACGTTCAAGGACGAGTTCGCTTTTGGCGGTAGTCTCGTTTCCGGGCTTCGGCCTGTGGGCCGCCTGCTCCTGCTCTTCCGTGTGCTTGTCGTACATGCGGTATGTTTCTCCTCGCCTCTCAATGGCTGGCGAAATTGTAACGAACGTGTTGCGTGCGGGTTACAGAAAGCCGCTTTAGTGGACTAAAGCGGCGGTAAGCGGCACGCTCGCGCGGCAAGCGGCAGTGAATTTATAAGCCCGGGCGATAAATCAGGACGAATGGCATGAATACTCGTGCGAGCGGAATTCGTGCATTTGGCCTACGATGCGTCGCGTCGGCGAACAAACGGCCTCGTCTCTTGCGCTCTCTTTGGTGGACGTTCACGATTTTTGTGTTTTGCTCAGTGGAGGTTTTTGGTCATAAAAAACGGCGGCTCGATGGCCGCCGTTCACGTGCATATTCTATTTGTGCTGCTTGAAGAACGCTTCGCCTAATTACTTCGATTCAATCACGGGAATTTCGTCTTCGCACACTTCATCAAGATTGCCATCGTAGATATAGTGCTGAGTCTCGCGTGCGATAAGACCGGAAAGCGCGAGCACCATGATGATGTTTGGAATGGCCATAAGCGCATTGCCAATGTCGGAAACGAGCCAGACGGCGTCGCCGATGCCCACAGCGCCCAAAAAGCCGATGATAACGTAGAACACCTGGTAAGGAAGCTGGGCTTTCGCGCCGAATAGATAGGTCACGCAGCGGTTTCCGTAGTAGCTCCAGCCCAAAATAGTGGAGTACGCGAAGCTCACCATGCCGAGCACGAGGATCGGGGTGCCAATGTAAGGAATGGTTGCGAACGCCGCCGAAGCGAGCGCGGCGCCTTCCTTAATGCCGCCATTCTCGATGAGGCCGGGATTGGCAATGCCAACGGCAACGAGCACGATGCCCGTAACGGCGCAAATCACGACGGTCGACCAGAACGTACCCGTCATGGCGACGAGCGCCTGACGTGCGGGGTTCTTCGTTGCAGCAGCAGCCGCGACGATAGGAGCCGAGCCCAAGCCCGATTCGTTCGAGAACAAGCCGCGCGCGCAGCCGAACTGCAAGGCAACCATGATGCCCGAACCCACTGCACCGCCGAATGCGGCCTTCGACGTGAACGCGCATTCGAAAATCATCGCGAGCGCGGGGCCGACGTATTGCCAGTTGATAGCGAGAATAACCATGCAGCCGCCGAAATATGCTACGGCCATGAACGGCACGAGCTTCTCGGCAACGCTCGAGATGGATTTCACGCCGCCAAAAATAACGAGCGCCACGGCGATGGCAATCACGAGTGCGATAGCCCAATCGGGAACGCCCGGAAAGCTCGACTCGATGATGCCGGTAATGGCGGCCGACTGCACTGCGGAGCCCGTGCCGATGGTGGCGATAACGGCGAAGGCGGCAAACGCAATCGCTCCAAGCTTGGCCCACCAGGGCACGCTGCCGTCGGAGCGCTTGAACGCGCGCTCCCATGCGTACATCGCGCCACCGAGCATTTCGCCCTTGTGGTCTTTCACGCGGTATTTGACCGACGCGAATACCTCGCAGTATTTGGTGGCGATGCCGAATACGCCGGTGAGCCACATCCAGAAGACGGCGCCCGGGCCGCCAGCGATAATGGCGGTTGCGACGCCGACGATGGATCCCGTGCCGATGGTGCCGGCGAGAGCCGTGACAAGCGCGCCAAATTGACTTACGTCGCCTTCGGCGTCTTCGTCTTTAGCGAGGGACATTTTGATGGCTGTCGGCAGCTTGCGCTGGATGAACCCTGTGCGAATGGTCAGGAAGATATGCGAGCCTAAGAGCAGGCAGATCATTGCCGGGCCCCATACAACAGCATCGATTTGAGTGAGAGCATTAATTATTGTATCCATGAAAATACATGATACCACTTGCCCAATTTAATCTGGACTTTACAAAGATGAACGGCACCAAATTGAAAGAAAAATGATGCGGCGGTGAAGCGTTTGCTCGCGGAACGAACCAATCGCCTCCGCGAGCAATTGGCAGAAGCGATTGGTTCACGTGAGGTTGCAGACTCGTGTGAGGCGGGCGAGCGGGCTGCGATCGAGCAAAACATCGGGTTGGCGTGTGACCTAGAACTGAAACTTTCGCTCGCTGCCGTCGATGTCGCAAATGCGGCACGTGCCGTTCTTCACGCTGAAAAACGCGAGACGGCCGTCGTTGGGCGAATCGTGGTGCTCGCCGATGCCTATCATGTGCTCGAAGCCCGCTTGACGAACTTCATCGGGGCATACCTCGTCGTCGGCGAGCTCGGCTTCGCCTTCCACGACAATCCAGCACTCGCCCGGCTTCCACCCGGAAAGCTCGAACTTGGCATTCGCCTCAAGCTCGCGCCATACATCTTTGTCGCGTGACGTGGAAAACCACAGCTTGCCGTCGGCCTGCGCGGCGAACGAGAACGGGCGCACGCGAGGCTGCGTGGGGTCGGCCGCGTCGATGGTGGCCAAATACCATGCGGGAATGCCCGTGAGATACTGTACGATTTCGTCCATGCGGTACTCCTTATATATATGTTGTCTACACGCTGTGTCGTGCGAGCTCTAGGCATCGCCTCCTACGGCGAAGCCGTGCCGTGTGGGGTGCGGAAGCTTACAGCTTCACAGGCACCCACTCTTCGTGGTCGCAAATCCATGCTTGGGGCTCTTCGGCGCTGAAGAACACGAGCGTCTCATCGTTCGGTCCGTCGTAGTGCTCGCCGAGGCCTTCGAGGTGTTGCCATCCGGCTTCGCGCATTTCGGGCGACGCCTCGTCGACCAACCCCGCCTTGCCGCGCAAAATGAGCCAGCCGTGCCCCGGCCACCATGAGGTGACTTCGAAGAGCTGGTTTTGCAGAAGCTCCTGCCACACGTCTTTCGTGGTGGCGGTTACGAACCACAGCTTGCCATCTTGGATTTGGGCGAATGAGAACGGACGCACGTGGGGCTGTCCGTCAACGCTCGTCGCCAAATACCAGGCGGGCACCGAGGTCATATATTGCAGAACCTTTTCGAGCCCTTCGGCGGGCATTTCGTTTTCAGACATGGCCTTTCCTTTCTAGAGCAGCACGTTCACGGCGACAACGCCGCACATGAGCACGGCGAACGCGGCAATGGCAAATGCGTCGAATTTCGAATAGCACAGCGGGTGGAGCCTCGTGCGGCCCTCCTCGCCGTGGTAGCAGCGCGCATCCATGGCGGCCGACAGCGTTTCTGCATGGCGGAAGACGCTCGTGAACAGCGGAATCGTCACGCTTGAAAGCATGCGCAGGCCCTTCACGGGGCTGCCGTCGAGCGCGGCGCCTCGGCTGATTTGCGCGTGGTAGACGTTCGCGAGCTCGGTTGCGAATTGGGGCATGAAACGCAGGGCGATGCCCATGATCATGCCCAGCTCGTGCGCGGGCACGCCGAAGCGGGCGAAGGGATGCAGCATTTGCTCAACGGCCGCAGTAAGGTCGAGCGTCGTGGTCGTCATGGTGATGAGGCTCATGCCCATCATCATTAAAATGATACGGCAACCGACGAACAGGCACGAATGCACGCTGCCGGTGCTGATTTCGATGATGCCCCACTTGAACAGCGTTTCGCCGCTTTGGTCGACGAAGAGGTTCAGCAGTGCGCAAATAAGCGCGATTGCCATGAGCGGCGCGAGCGAGCGCACGGCCTTGCCGAATGGGATGAGCGATACCACATAGAGGAATGCCACGAACACCGCGATCACGCCCAGGCCAGCAAACCCCTGTGCCATAAGCGCAACGATCAAGAACACGAATCCAAGCGTGAGCTTCGTGCGCGCGTCGCATTTGTGCAAGGGGCTATCCCCGGGATAATAACTTCCGAAAGAGAACACTTCGTTCATCGCGCACCGCCTTCCGCGATGGAGACGATTTCGGCAGCGAGCGAGTCGATTGAATAGAGCTCATCGGCGCTCAGCGGCGCACCCGCATCGATGAGCGCATAGGCCATGCGCTGCGGGGCGGGAAGGCCCAGGCCGATCTCGTTGAGCTTGGCGGCGTGCATGAACACATGCGCAGGCGTGCCCTGGCGCACGATCTCGCCTTCCTTGAGCACGACCACGCGGTCGCACATCGCGGCCAAGTCGTCCATGCTGTGCGACACCATGACGATCGTCGCGCCCTGCTTGTGCAGCTGGGCAATGAGCTCCAGGAACTCGCGGCGCGCCACGGGGTCGAGGCCCGCTACGGGCTCGTCAAGCACGAGTGCCTCGGGGTTCATGGCGAGCACGCCGGCGAAAGCGACGCGGCGCTGCTGGCCGCCCGAAAGCTCAAAGGGGCTCATGTCGCGCAGGCTGTCGATGGAAAGGCCCACGCGGGAAAGCGACTCGCGAACGCGCGTTTCAACCTCATCGCCCGAAAGGCCAAGGTTGCGCGGGCCAAACGCGACATCGTCGAACACGGTGGTAGCGAACAGCTGGCGCTCGGGATATTGGAACACGATGCCGATACGCGCTTTCGCCGCTGCCGCGGCTTTTTTGTCGGCCAAATCTTCGCCGCATACAAGCACGCGCCCACGGCTCGGCTGAAGCAGGCCGTTCATATGCTGAAGAAGGGTCGATTTGCCCGATCCCGTGTGACCTGCGATGCCCAAGAATTCGCCGCGGCGCAGCTCGAACGAGATATCTTTGAGAGCCCACACTTCATTGGGGTCATTGCCCCAGGCCGCGCGTTCTTCGGGCTTCGAGCCGAGCTTCTTGCGCTTGCGCTCTTTCTTCGATTTCGTATAGGTGAAGAAAACGTCCTCGAAACGCAGCAGCGCGTCTTCCGAAGGCGCGGGAGCAGTCGCATGGAAGGCGGGGTCGATATCTTTCGCATGGCCCGCTTCGCCAAGTTTGCCCACTTCAGAGAGCTTCGCGGCGATTTCTGCGACCATCTGCGTTTCATTCACGTGCGGCACAACGTGCATGCCCGCCTTTTGGAGCGCCAAGCCCAGCTGGCAGGAATACGGCACGTCCAGGTTGAGCGCCGCCAGCTCGTCGGCCTGCGTGAGCACCTCTTCGGGCGTGCCTTCGCACGCGATGCGACCTTCGTTCATGACCACAACGCGATCGGCCGCTGCGGCTTCTTCCATGTAATGGGTGATCATGATAATAGTCATGCCTCGATCGTTGAGCTCGCGGCATACGCGCATGAGGCCTTTGCGGCCGCGGGGGTCGAGCATCGAAGAGGCTTCGTCCAAAATGAGCGCACGCGGCTCCATGGCGAGCACGCCGGCAATGGCGACGCGCTGCTTCTGGCCACCTGAAAGCGCGTGGGTTTCGTGACGCTCGAAGCCAACGAGGCCCACTTCTTTAAGCGCTTGCTTTACGCGTTCGGCGATGTGCGTGCTTTCGACGCCGAGGTTTTCAGGACCGAATGCTACGTCGTCTTCCACGAGCGATGCTACGAGCTGGTCGTCGGGGTTCTGGAACACCATGCCTGCGGTGGAGCGAATGTCGTAGACGTATTCTTCGTCTTGCGTATCGTGGCCCGCAACGCGCACGCAGCCCTCGTCGGGCACGAGCAAGGCATTCATGTGCTTCGCGAGCGTCGATTTGCCGGAGCCGTTGCCGCCCAGGATACAAACGAATTCGCCGTCGGCGATATGCAAATCGATGCCTCGCAGCACGAAGCGCTCGCCATCGTAGGTGAATCGAACGTTGGAGCAATCGATCATAATCGGGTCCTTCATAAACACGTCTGGCCGCTGCACATGCAACGGCCAGCTTGGGGAGGAGGCGCGTTATTCGGAAACGCGGCCCTTAACTTGCTTCTTCTTCGGAGTGATAAGGTTCGAGACGGCCTTATACACAACGAGCGTGAGCACGGAGTTCAAAATAGTCTTCAAAAGGTTGAACGGAATAACCGCGGGAATCATGAGCGGCAAAATCACGTCGGCGGAACCGTACCAGAACCACACGCCGATGGTGAGGTTCGCCACGATGGAGCCGAGCGTTGCGAGCACGACACCCAGAATCAAGCCGATGATCGCGCCTTTGTAGGTGTGCATCTTCTTGTACAGAATGGCAGCGGGCAAAATGAACAGCAGCGCCGCAACGAGGTTCATGAGCGCGCCAACCCAGTCGCCGGTGATGAGCGCGTGAATCACGATTGCGAGTGCGCCAACTGCCGCGCCGGGGCCGGCGCCGTATGCGAAGCCGACGACCATTGCGGGAACGAACGACGGGTCATACGTCAGAAACGGTGCTGCCGGAAGCAGCGGAATTTGCACGAACATGAAAAGCGTGGCAATAGCGCACATAAGCGCCATGGTCACGAGCTGCTTCGTGTCCCACTTATTCGTGTTCTTGAATTGGATATGCGTAGACTGTTCAGACATAAGATCACCTGCCTCTTTCATCCGGACTTTAACCGTTGGTCTTGGACTCTCACCAAATCAGCCTTGCCAACGCGCCAGCATTGGAAGGGTCGCGGACTGCCGGTTCGCGAACGGCCCAGATGCCGAACGCCTGCGTGCCCTTTGCCCGCAGCCGGTTCACCGCCAGTGGGGAATTTCACCCCGCCCTGAAACAGCGACATGAATGTTAGCACTGCTGCCTTGCCTTGTGAACCACTTTATTTAACGAAAGCAAATGACAATGGATCGCGTCGAATTCCATAGGCTCGCCGTGTTGTTTTCCGGCGGGCTGATTGAACACGAAATGCGGGCGGCCTTCCCTCGACGCCACTTTGCTCGCAAACGGCGGCGAAGCCTCTCGTGCGAAAAGAAGAACGCCGACGCATTCATGCCGGCGTTCTAGGCTCGAAACGTCAATTTACTTTGCGCGCTTCGCGTAAATATACCAGTAGGCCATGCCGACAAGCACGCCGCCGACAATATTGCCGAGCGTGGCAGCGCTCAGATTGAACAGAATGCCGCCCATCGTAATTGCGCCTTCGGCGCCAATGCCCATGGAGTTGAGCAAAAGGCCGGTGGGCAGGAAGAACATGTTGGCAACGCAGTGCTCGAAGCCGCAGGCGACGAAGGCGGAAATCGGGAGGATGATGCCGATAACCTTGTCGGTCACCGTGCGTCCCGCAAAGCCAATCCATACCGCCAGACACACTAAGATGTTGCACATAATGCCCTTCGCGAACAGCGTGAACCAATCGGGCGAAACCTTGCCGGCCGCAACGCTGACCATCGCTTGGCCAACGGCGCCACCGTTCATGGCGTAGACCTGAGCGAAGTAGATCAGAGCAACGGCGACGAGTGCGCCGGCGAGGTTACCGAACCACACAATGACCCAGTTCTTCAGCATGCCGGCCCAGCCGATTTTGCCCGATGCCTTCGCGCAACACATAAGCGAGTTGCCCGTGAACAGCTCAGCGCCGCAGCACAGCACAAGCACGAGGCCGAGGCAGAAGCAAATGCCGCCAACTATGCGTTGCGCCGCGAACGGAATTGTTGGGTCGCCTAAGAACACGCAGAAATACATGCCGCCGAACGCGATGAACGCGCCCGCGAGCATCGCCGATACGAAGCATTTGCCCGTGGCCATTGCCGCTTTCGTTGTGCCGATGCCTTCGGTTTTGGCCTCAGTTTCCGCAGGTGAAAGCGCATCGGGCTTCATCGCTGCGACGCATTTCTCATCGAGCGTGACGGAGTCTTTCGCTTCCATACCAACCTCCATCCATTTTGGGGTACCATGCCCCATTTTTTACGAAGCACTCGCGGGTGAAATCGCTTCCCGCTTTCAGCATTCCGTACATTTTCTCAACCGCCTCGTGCACCGCAGGTGTCAGCGGGCTCATAAACTTGAGCTGCGCCAGTTGGATGCCGAGGAACACGACACTACCACAACAGCTTTTGAGCTCCTTGAGCAGAAAAGAAATTGGGAGTGAGTGGGTGGTAAAAAGCATGTTTGTGGCGACGTCGGCCTCGACCCTGACGGTCACCTGGTCTTTCGCCTGCCATTCAGAAGCATCGAGAACACGAATTCGAGATGCACGACTGAAACTCCGCAAATCGCTTCTGGTGAGGTCGTTTTTTCTGCATTGAAAGCAAGTAAGGCTCGCTGGCGCTTTGGCCTGCGAGCCTTACTTATATATGCTTGAGCTCTATGGGGAGGGAGGTATGCTCAAGCCGCGTAGTTGGAGTGCGTTAGGCTTCCAGGAATTTCCCGACCGCCTTGCCGCATTCGCGACCAAGGGTGATCGCCATGCCGAGGCTGCAGCCCGGAATCGGTGTGATATATTCAGCGCCGAAGCGACGGCCGCAGTCGTTGCCGGAAACGTAGAGGCCCGGAATCGGTTCAAAATTTTTGTCGAGCGCATTCTGGTCTCCGTCGGTGATAATGCCGCCGCAGGTGACCATCGTTTCGCCGAGCACAGGTTCAAATTTGCAGGCATAATACGGTGCCTTGTTCACAGGGAACAAAACCGATGCGTCGCGTCCGAATTGCTGGTCGGCGCCCGCTTCGCAGTATGCATTGTATTGCTCGACCTGCTCGAGGAATGCCTTGGCGTCCTCCCCTTCCAGGCCCATTTGGCTGGCAAGGCCTTCAAGGGTGTCATCTGCGATATACTCAACGGAAACCATGGGTCCGCCCTGAGGGCCGTTGTCTTTCTTTTCTTCTTCGGTATAGGTGCCCTTGAATTTGCCGTATGCTTTATCGAGCGATGCTCGAAGATCGGCGATATTTTGCTCACTTGCGGTAAAGCCTGCGTGCTGCGGAATCGTGTACTGGCGGTATTCGGTGAAGTTGTCGTCGACCACGGCCCATTTTGCCTTGCGGCTGCGGAATACGGTAGACAGTCCGCGCTGCTCGGCGGTCGCGTAATACTCATTGCAGAAACGCTTGCCGTGTTCGTCGATCCACATAGCCTGGGGCAGGCAGTTCATCTTGCCGGGCACCGAGAGGCCGCGGAAGTTCATGCCGGGGATCGGCGTGGTCTCGAGGTGGGCACCGGCCCAGTATGCCATTTGTACGCCACGGCCGTCATTCGCCGACATTGACTTGAGCTCTTCGTCTCCAACGAGATTGCCCTGAACGTCATAGATGAGGTCTTTCATCATTTCAGGATTGCCGCCGAAGCCGCCGCACGCGATAACCACGGCTTTGCAGTTAAACTTGATGTTGCCGTCGGAATTCGTCGCAACAAGGCCGGCAACCTTACCGTTTTCCATGACGACATACTGCGCCTCGGTCGCGAAGTAGAATTCTGCGCCGTGCTCTTTGGCCAAATCGCGGTTGTAACCATGAATCTTCGTCTGATTGCAATCGGGGCTGTAGAAGCTGCAGACACTCGGCCAGAATTTGATGACGCCCATGTGATCCATCTGATGCTCCGTTTGCGGGAAAAACGAAGTGGACATGGCCGCCTTGTCTTCGTCGGTCAAAGCCGAGAGATACCAATTCGAGTTTTCTTCCGAGTGCTGGGCGAACTTCATGACGAGTTCTTGGTTCACCGAATTGCCGGTAATCGTCATCCAGTTTTGGAAGAATTCAACAGGATCGATGTGGGGCACGCCGCGCTCCTGCAGAACTTGGGCATTCAATGCGGCGAATTCGTTACCCACAGGGGCAAATGAGTCTTCGGGCTGCTTCTCGACAAGCACGACCTTTTTGCCTTCTTCAGCAAGCTCTCGGCACGCGGTAATGCCCGCAAAGCCATGGCCGCATACGACCACGTCGCAGTCGATGGTTTGGGCGAAATCGGTGATTTCCGCAGGAGCGGTGCGCCAGGTGGCTTCGCTTGCGGATGGTGCAGCCGAATCGTTGGTTTTCGTTTTGGTGTTCGATGCGGGCGCGCATCCTGCCAATGCGGCTCCTGCTGCGGCCGTTGCTCCTACGAGCCCCATGCCCTTCAAGAAATTACGACGCGAAAAATCGGTATTCATAATCTCCCCTATCTCCCTTATTCCTTCCTTGTAACCTATCGCTGTAGTTCCCATTGATATGTGGGCATGCGCCAGCGAGCGCGTGTTCCCTGTTTCACGCTGCAACCAGTATGGCCACGCTTGAGCCATCGAGGAATCGTGGGAGTTGGGTAATTTGTCATAATCCCAGGTGGTAGGCCATCATGAGAATTAGGTATTTACTCATATTGGCGCTTCGCTACAATAATTGCGGGAGGGGATCATATGAATTCACAAAGCGTACGCGCGTCGCTGCGCCTATTGGGGCTTGTTGCTTTTTTCGCAACGATGCCTATTTACTCGCCGAATATCGTGCCGCTTTTTTCGGCTCTTACCGATAGCGATCTTACGGGGGCATTTGTATGGCCTTTTATGATCGCCGTTGCTGTTGTTTCTCTTGTTCTCTCGATTTTGCCCCATAATGTGCTGAAAGGGACGTTTGCTTCGCATGCGCCAGCATGCGTCGTTGTCGCGTACCCTTTAGTTACAGCGCTTTTCTACTTGATAATGCTGGGCTTTTTGCCGTCTTCGATGGTTGTCGCACGATTGCTGGGAGCGATTTCAGGCGTGCTGTTCGTGCCATGCTCTATCGTTCTCGCGCGCGCTCTTTCGCCCTGCCCTCTCGAGAGCGCTCTTGTAACGGTGTCCATCGCTGCGGGCTCTTCTGCTCTATTGAATTGGTTCTCGACGTATCTCTCTGCCATTCCTCTTGCGGTGCTGTATATCTTGCTCTTAGGAACGATAGCGGTTTTGTATTTTACTGAACCCAGCAAATGTTCATGCGATATTTCGTTCCCTGCAGAATCATGCGGATCGTTTCTTGAAATCGTGACCCGATTTGCATCGGTTATGGCTCCTGCTCTCATCGGCCTATCCATGTTCGCGTTTTTCATGGGCGTCTCGCGTCCGAATATTACGGAGAACACAAGCGCCGATGTTATGGGAATGTTGCTTGCTGCTGTAACGCTGGCTCCTTTATGCCTTTTTGCGCGGCGATTCCATCACCCTTTGCAAACTTTTTTCCACCAAATGTTGCTGCCATTGCTTGCCGTTATGATTCTGGCCGCATTCGCAGTATTTGAACCGTTGGCGGGCGGCGTTGTGCGTGCTCTTTTGTCGATTGGCATGTATTATTTCTTCGGCGTTGCGGCCCTGTTTGCCGTCGCCTTCGCGATTGCGGGTTCGAACGCTCGCGAGTTTTCTCCCTCATTGGTCCTTTCGGTGGTCATGGGGTGTTTCTCTCTGTCAAGTATGGCCGGAATCGCGTTCGGTGGGTACTTGCACCTGCTTGAGAGTCAGACGATTTTCATGCCTGTTGTCGTGGTCGCGATTTATTGCGTATTCCTTGTTGCCTATTCTATCGTGGGGTTTTGGCGTAATACGTCCTCCTGTTCGGATTCTGAAGAAGATACGGTCGATTCGGTTGAGCCGACATCTATTGCCGTGCGCTGTGAAAGCTTGTCGGAAGAATTCGCTCTCTCGCCGCGGGAGAGCGAAATTCTCGGCTTTTTAGCACGTGGCCATGCGGCAAGCTTCATCGCCAAAACGCTCATTATTTCTGAGAGCACGGTTTATACACATACGCGCAACATCTATCAGAAAATGGGGATTGGTTCGCGAGAAGAGCTTCTCTGCCTTATTGAACGCGACGAATAGCCTGTTCAGGATAGTTTTTCATAGAGCGCGTGGCGTTGAGGCTTTCTTTGATTGAACGATTGGTTACATGGTTTTCGTACGCTCTGCAAACATCGCTTCACCACATTTGCCAGAACTGAACATGACCCCTTTGATGTTCATGTCGAACTCCAGCACAATAGGGACCCATAAAGAGAGGTCTCAAGGCGTCGGCCTTGCATCTGGAAGGAAGTTCCTATGCTGAAAGTATCGAAAACCGCGTTGCTTTTCATTGCCGGCATTGTGTGGCTCGCAGCAGGCGTGAACATCGCTCGACTCGGTATTCTCTCGTTCGGCCAAATGAGCCCGAGCATGTGGTGGATGCTCGTCATCGGAGCGATCGCTGTATTCACCGTGTTTCACATCAAGGTCTTCTCGAAGATGGCCGGTAAGCACGCGAATCGTATCGCTGGCTACGTTGAGGATAAAATCGCCTTCTGGCGTTTCTTTGATGCTTCCGGTTACATCATGATGGCCATTATGATGACGGGCGGCATTAGCCTTCGTGCCTTCGGCCTGGTGCCGAACTGGTTCATCGCCTTCTTCTACACGGGCCTCGGCATTGCCTTGGCGCTTTCGGGCATAAGTTTCCTGGGCCGCTTCGTTCGACGCGGCAATCTGCCCGTTCCCTGCCCTGCCCTCTTTCGCTCCTTCTCTCGCGATTAAGCCTTCGATTTGGAACCTGCTAAATGCTCGTAGCGTTTAGCAGGCTCCAAGCTTTTTCGCCCAACATAAATAAGAGGCCCCGACGTTTGCTGGGTCCTCTTACGTTGGTTTAAAGCCTTTTTACGCTTCGGTGGCTTCCGCGTCATCTCCGTCGTATTCGCGGTGGTCGGGAATTAGGAAGATAAAGACCAACGAGCTGATGAGCAGCATGAAGGGGTAGAACAAGCACGAAATAATCTGGAATGCCGTTATTGCATAGCCTGCGCTTGCGGTCGTTGCAATGGCGATGAGCATTTGTGCGCCATAAGGGATGATGCCCTGGAAAACGCATGAGAACGTATCGAGGATAGATGCGGTCTTGCGGCGCGAGATATTGTAGGTTTTCGCCATGTCCGCCGCGATGGGGTTGGCCATAACGATTGCTACGGTGTTGTTCGCGGTTGCAATGTCCATGCATCCAACCAAGATGCCCATGCCAAGTTGGCCGCCTTTGCGATTCTTGAACGTGTTCTTGATGGCATTGAGCAGCCACACGAAGCCGCCATATTCGCGAATGAGCGCGCAAATGGCAGAGACCAGAATGGCAACCATCGTGGTCTCGAACATGCCCGCTGCGCCGGTGCCCATACTTGTGAGCAGGTCGATCGCTGCGGTGGCTCCCGTTGCGACCATGATAATGGCGCCGGATAGAATGCCCAGAAGCAAAACGATGAAGACGTTGATGCCAATAATGCCGCCTACCAAAACTATCAGGTACGGGATGAGCTCGATAAGTTCGTATTCATGAATCACCGCGCCCGTGATGTTCGCGTTGAACGACAGCACCAAAATAATCACGAGTGATGCCAGTGCGGCGGGCAGTGCAATCTTGAAGTTCTCGCGGAACTTGTCCTTCATTGCGCATCCTTGACCCTGGCACGCCGCGATTGTCGTGTCCGAGATGAATGATAGGTTGTCGCCAAACATCGCGCCACCCATGACCGACGCCACGCAGAGCGGCAAATCGAAGCCGGAGGCGGCGGACACGGCAACGGAAATGGGCGTGATGAGCGTAATGGTGCCCACCGAGGTTCCCATGGCGAGTGAAACGAAGCAGCTCACGACAAACAAAACGGCCACCGCAAACTCAGGTGGAATGAAAGAAAGCATGAGGTACGCGACGCTTTCGGCGCTGTTGCGACCTACGGTGCCTACGAATATACCGGCTGCCATGAAGATGAGAATCATGGTGACGATTGTCTTGTCGCCAATGCCTCGCCCCATAATTGCCAGCTTGTCATCGAAGCTGAGCTTGCGATTCTGGAAGCATGCCACCAGAAGCGCCACCAAGAAGATTACGACGATGGGAATGCTGTAGAAACCCATCTCAATCTTCAGGACGTACTCGAAAAGAATCCCCAGGCCCAGGTAAAGCACAAGGAACACTCCGATCGGAGCAAGCGCCCGAAGGTTACCTTTTTCCATTTTGATTATTCCTCTCTGTTTGCAAAACGTTTCCATTGTAGCGAGGAATGCGATCGATCCAGATGACAACAATGGTTATTGCTCATCTAATGAGGCCTTTGGTGTTGATGTGCGCTTTGGCGAGCATGTATGCCAACTCTATGTGCTGCCGTGCCTCGGTCTATCTTTTAATTGCCGTGGCGCTCTTGTTCGGTGATTCCGACCTTCTCATTGAAGGAATGCTTCTTTTCTGATAGTTGGCTTTGAACCGGTGTCCTATCATAGAGATGATTAATGCAATTTTCGGTTTCCAGCCACCATTCGCCTTGGCCAGCTTTCTTTAATGAGCGCCCTTTGATGCTTCGGTGGCTACGGCAAAACGTTATCGATTCGACGGGCGGTGTGTTGTGGGCAATTCAGACTCTTCTTTTGCTCCGCTTGATGAAGAGGTTGTTGCGCAGTGGCTCGATTCTCTCGATCTTTCCTCATCGACGAAGAACACGTATAAACGAGCCTTTAAATCATTCTGCGCCTTCGTGAAAGACACGTCTCTTGATTTCGATACCCTTACGAAGCGCGATATCATTTCATTTCGTGAATACCTCGCTGTTGATAAACGTTTAAAGCCTACGACCGTTTCTAATTATCTTGGTGCCGTGAGATCGTTTTTCTCTTACGCGGAAGAAAATGGCATTCCTAATATCGCACGTGGCGTTCGAGGTGAAAGAGCGTCGCGGGATTTCAAGAAAGCATCTCTTTCGGTTGGTCAGGCCCGCCTATTGCTTTCGTCAATTGATCGAGAGACAGAGGTAGGCATGCGTGATTTTGCGCTGTTGAATCTTATGCTTCGTACCGGATTGCGCGATATTGAAGTCGTTCGTGCCGATTGCGGCGACATTCGAACGGTATCGGGCGTTGATGTGCTCTATATCCAGGGCAAGGGTCGACCCGGTAAAGACAATTATGTTGTGCTAACCGAAGGTGCTTTAGCGCCTATTCGCGATTACCTTGAAATGCGCGATGATTCACGTGGCAGCTCCCCTCTTTTTACCTCGGTTGCTCGAAGGAATGCGGGCGAGAGGCTTACGACGCGCTCTGTGTCTCGTATTGTTAAAGAAGCGATGCGGAAAATAGGTATCGACGACCCTCGCTATACAGCTCATTCTTTGCGCCATACTGCCATTACGTTTTCCCTTCTTGGCGGCGCGAGCGAGCGTGAAGCCCAGCAAATGGCCCGTCATGCCGATATCACCACAACGATGATTTACGCTCACAACATCGATCGCATTAAGAATGCTGCCGAGAATAATATCTCACGCCTTTTAGATTAGACGCTTCGGGGAAACGAATCCGCCTCTCTATTTGTTATTTCCGATGTGACTCCTTTGTACCGATATAAGCGATATACATCTATAGCTACTTATAAGGTTTTCATCGGATATTACTCCTACTATTTAGTCGTCTTCTATCTCTGTTTTTCTTCGAGGTGGGAGGCGATTTTTATATTAAGGGGTTTCCTGTGGCGTAATACCTGCCGGCCTTTGCTCCATCTTGGGTTTCGAGCCTGCCATTTTTACCAGCGGCGAGAGCATCCTGAATTCCTTTTCAGGTGGTTTCAGTGCTCTCTAGCTTTCTTCTATTCGTTTTCATCGTTCTAGACAACGACTTATGAAACCATCGGTACGAGCTGGTGTTATAAGAAACTATACTTTGTATAGCACGCGATATCTTTACTTATTAGATTTTATAACCTTAGTCTAAAATATGAAGAAATTCGCTCGAAACCAGCTTGTCCGACAATTGATTGATCTTCCTAACTGCGGTGGGCGCTCCTTGAAGGCGTCGAGGATTTCTTCCTCCAGAGCCTGCGTCGACTCCATGAAGACGGAGCAGGCTGAGCCGCTTCACGAGCCCATAGGGGGCACTCTCGCGGTTTCTAACGCCCGAATTTATGCGGGTAGATGCCAATACTCGCTTTTTGGTACCTAAGACCTTTAAACCCCCTTAAATTCGATGCGGAACTTGCTGTTGTTCTGTTTGCGGCCCATTTTCAACTTCCGCGCTCTTGTTTACTCGCAATGGACTTTTAGGCTTTCACGTTATAAAATCTTACCGTTCTTAGTGTCACCCTTATGGGTTTGGAAGATCGATGTTTGGAGTTGCTCGTTTTGGCTCAACCCTCCCCTCTCTCTACGTTCAATCTTGATGAGGCTATTGCTGAAAGCCTTCGTGCTGAAGCCGAGTTTCGTCGTTACAACGCATCTGCTACGGCACTTACTGACTGTCTTGAATCAAACGGATTTGTTGAACTCTCCGTTGACTTAACGCGCGATGAGCTTCTTCAGGGTTATGAGGCTTTGACCTACGTTGAGCCGGCTTTGGCTTCATCGGGTACTTCGCAGTTCGATTCGAGCATCGGTTCTTTTGCAATTCGTCCGATTGCTCCGGTAATGACCGTTCCGCCTACTGCTTTGCAGTTTTACTTTGACTTGTTTGGTTTGGGTGATCCTGAGAAACACGCCTATAACGAAGTGCTCGTTAGCTATCTACACCTTCACGACGATCGCGAGCAGACGTATAAGCTTTACGCATGCGATTCTCTTGCCGACATCGAATTCCTTCTTTCTTCGATTCGCAATGAGCCCGCACTCATTTTCACGGGGCGGTTCCAGACTCGTAATGGCGCATATCGTATGCCTCTTAACACTCAGCGCGCTCAGCAGCGAACGCTCAATGCGATTTGCGTCGATATCGATCCGTCGCATAACGGCGTCGAGGATGAAGATGGTCCAATTGATCCCGTTGTTTTGGAAAAAATTTTCGAGCGTATTGATGGACGGCTTTTGCCGTCGTACGTCTGCCTTACTGGTCGAGGGATTCACCTCTGGTATATTTTCGATGAGCCCTTGCAAACGTTCCGAATCCATAACCCCCGACGTACGAAATACAAGGCTTTGGCCGATGCGCTCTATGCGTATTACGGCCTTATCTGCTTCGACCTTCCTTGCGTGCTTGATACACATTGCACCTCGCTTAATCACGGGTTTCGCGCTCCGGGGTCGCTTACGAAGCGCGGTGAAGTCGTTCGCTGCTTTTGTCCCGTTGATCGCGTTTTCAAGCATTCAACGGTGAATCCGCTTTCGCTTTCTCATGTTTTGGCTTCTTTCGATCGCTTGCCATATGATTCCGAACTGGTTCTTTGCGAAGATGATGTGCGGTGGAAGTCGTTCGAGGATATCGCCGATGAGATTGAAGCTCGCCAGAAGGCCTTTGAAGAAAAGCCCGCAAGTGAAGATCAGCTCGTATTTATTCGCGATTTATACGAGAAAGGCAATTTGACTCAGGCCGAGTTCGATACCGCTGCCTCGTTGAACGCTCCTGGTGCGAGCATCCTTATTCAAAAGGGCGTGCGTCGCCGTGGACAAAAACAGGAATCTGGGAATAGGCGTCCCGTCCGATCCCGTTGGAAGACGCGCCCCCACCCCTTGATTGCAGGCGAAACGGGAGGCGTGTACCAAACAATTTATGAGAATCTGCCAAAAGTACCTTTGGGCAGGCGTTATTTGTCGCTTTATATGCTCGCTGGAGTTGCGTACATGATGGTTCAGCCTGTTAAAACGCGTAAAGAATTGCAGCGCGATTATTTAGACTTGTTGAATACCCCATGGGCGAAAATGGGCACTCCCCTCACCCGCCGAGATATCGATAACGCTTTGATGGGTTACAAGAAGGATAACTGGCAGACGAGGAATTCCGAAGTTCGCACTCTTGGTTTTGATCCGTTTGGCGAGCCGGAGAAGCGTAACGGTCGTACGCGTGTCGCTCACCTCGAGGAGGTCGCTCGTCCTGCATATTCTCAAAAATCTCGCGATGAGAAAACGGCGGCAATCGCGAGTGTTTTGATTGAAAATCCTGGTGCGTCGAAGAACTTTGTTTCCAAGGTTACGGGTATTTCCTACCCTACCGTCTTGAAATATTGGGTTGCTGCATGCGATTTGGCAAATGTCGATGATACGCGATCGGGCAACCATTCTATATAGTTTATTGCTACGGATACTTCGCTTTTTCTAAGACTAGCTCGCTATTGATGTATAAAACTAGCCTGCTATCTAACTATTCTATTATGTAGATAGCAGGCTAGTAATCTATTTAGCTATTAAACTGTTATGGAAAAGCGTGCAACCATGCCAGGTCCATCGTTTGTGACCTGGGGCTTTGCTATTGCAAGCTCAATTTGTGACCCAGGGGGAAAGTTGCTGAACGTCACGATTTCTTTTACGCATTCAATAAATTCGTAGTCTTGTTGATATGCGCTTGTAAGAAAACGTTCATCGTCGCTCAGCCATGCAAAAATAGGAATAGTTTCGTCATTCGTTATATCAGAAAGTATGCCTTTATTGCTCCCCTCTCCTATTGTGGCCCATAGAAGATAGAGCTGCGTAGCTTCCCCTTTAAGCGATGGATTGAGAATTGTTGTTCGTGCGGGAACGAACTGGTACGCGTCTCCATAGAGCGGGACGCGTACCGGGAGGCGACTAGCCATTCTTGCGCAGTTCCTTCTTGACGCTCTCCTGAATCCATTGGCTTACAAGGCTCTTGATATTCACATCTTCGCCTGCGTACTTCTTTTCGAAGACGATCCTGTCAATGTCACGCTTAAGGCTTACAGGGATACGAATGTTCATTTGGGTGAGCTCTTCTTCAACGGGAGCTGCTTCAACTTTCTTTTCCTGTTTGGCTCTTTTCTTGGCAACGGGGATCGATGCCTCTTTAGCCTGCTTTGCAGGAGCCTGCGCGGCTGGTTCTTCGGCCTCTACTGCGCGTCTTGGTTTTGGCGCAAATTTGCTCGAGAGCATGTCGGCCTTTGCGGCCAGTTCAGGTTTCAGGTCTCCCATCAGGATCTTGTTGGGGTCGGTTCCGGTCCTGCTCATTTACTTCTCGCTCTCTTGCTCTTTGGCGCTTTCGTTATGAAGGAATTCTGCGACAAATGCGCGATAGTCGGCAATGGCCGCTGATTGCTTCGGTGCGTCGAAGAGGTCAATCGATTCCATTTGGCATTCCATAACGGCTACCGATTGTCGAATGAAGGTGTCGTAAACAGGTGCTTCGAAGTATGCGCTGAACTTCTCAGTAACTTCACGCATGACTTTCATTGCATTGAAGCGTGGGTTGAAACGCGTAAGCAGAATGCCAATTACCTTTGCTTGAGGGTTTAATTTTTTGCTCACCATAGCAAGGGTTTCAGCAAGATCATTCATGCCCTTTGTTGAAAATGCACCAGTATCGGTCGTGACAATGATACCGCCATCGGATGCCACGAAAGCATTGATTGACAGCGTCGACAGATTTGGCGGTGTATCGATAAGAATGAAATCGTAATCATCTTTAACCGACTTCAAGGCATCGCGCATATGTTCATAACGATCGATTGCGTTAGCAAGCTCAGTTTCAGATGCAAACAAGTCGTTATCTGCAGGCATCAAATCGTAATGTTTTGTCTCGTAAATCGCCTCAGAAGCTTCGCAGCGGTTCGTGATTACTTCGTAGGTGGTGTTTTGACCATCGGTGTTAAAGCCAGCCCAATCGGAAATATTTCCTTGGGGGTCCATGTCTATAACAAGGACTTTGCAGCCAAGCTCATTCAAGCCAGATGCAAGTGCGCCTACTGTCGTTGTTTTTGAGCAACCACCTTTTCGGTTTGCCACTGAGTATGTTTTGCCCATTTTTACCTTCTACCTGGGATTACTAAATTTGTATCAATCTATCTGAATAGCATTTTATCACGATATTCAGCTAACACCTTATCGTACTAACAAAATATCCCCCTATTTAGATAATTAAATATCCGCATATCTAGCTATTGAGATAATAAGCTACGCAGATAGCGAAGTAGATAACTCGCAAGCTAGCGAACTAGAAGAGTCACTAAGTAGCAAGATAAGGAGCTAGCTAGATAGAATAGTAGCGAAATATGAGGATAGCAAGATAACAGACTACTAAAATAGATGAGTAGGGAACTCCTAAGCTATGCAGCTATGCAGCTATGCAGCTATGCAGCTAATCAGATAATCAGCTAATAAAATAGCGAGATATGAAACTAATAAGATAAAAAGCTAAAAAGCGATTAGACTAACTAGCTATCCAGCTAACAGAATAGTCAAATAACTCGATATCATACTAACGTGATAGCCTGCTTATTAGCTACTCTGATACTTAGCTATCAAGGTAGCTAAGTAGAAAAATAGGCTCATAACAGAATAATGATGTAGTGAAATATTTAACTAGATTGATAGTATTGCTGTTTCGCTCAATCGGTTCGTAAGTGGATTCGAAAGCTATGTTTGTGTAGTCTAAAGATAGCAAAATAGCAAGCTACCCTAATAGCATCTATTAGGGTAGCTATACCCGAATTGGCTGAGCTTTTGCGCAACGGAGCAATGGGCCTGGTTGCTCCGTTGCGCATGTCTCGTGTTTTGCCCACTCCCCTACCTTATGCCGGAAGCGCCATTTGGGGGTATGTGCATGTGGGGTTAAGAATGCGGGATATCACTCCCCTTCTTTTTGCTTCTGTAAGAGAATCGCTCGTATGTCTTGCTTTGCTTACGAGAGAGGCTCTAGCACCCTTTCATTCACGAGGAATGTCGAACGAAACACCCCCCGCCCTCTTTCGCCTGTTTTGAACAGCGTATGACCGTCCCTAATTTCTGAAGAAGTGCAGTTGTTTGGTCGGTTGCCTGTGCGGAGCGACGTGCAACAAAGGCATATACAGAGCGGCTGAGGATTGTTGCGGGCCGAAATGCGATCGAATATGGATTTGATTCTCAAGAATTTGGGGGCTGTTTAGAGTCTTGCTTTAATCAAAATCCTTAACTTAAGCCGCTGCGTAGAGTGGCCATTTGGAGTTAGTGAGATATCAAAGTAGCAAACTAGCAAGGTAGCCTGCTACTAACATTCCTTTTGGATGAAGGCGAATTGTTATGCAGAGAAAGTCTACAACTAAGCGTATGAAGTGCTTTATGAACAGGCAAAATATGAGATATGAATAGCTAGATAGCTAGAAAGATAGCAGAATAGCAAAATATTTATCACAATAACTTAATTAAAGACCCCATGATAAGAAGTCAAAAAACAACTAAGAAGAGGCAGGGATGGCTAGGGAACGCACGAGGAAGCGGCGGGGAAGCGGCAAAGGCGCATCATAAGATGCGGCGCGTTAAAAAGCTGGTGCAAAAAAGTGGGAAAGCCAAGCTTCCATGGTGACCTCTAAGTGAAGGACGCATTTCTGTTGGAGTCGATGTTGTGAGTCGGGGTAACCATAGAGCATTCTCCCAGAAAAGAACGAGGACCTAGGAGAAAGTACGCACATGGTCGAAATCGGCCTTGAGAGCGAAAATAAGACCCTATTTTGAGAAAAATGGTACAAGTACATGTTTTGATTGGATATCTTGTCGCAGGAGGCGTCTCAGACGGGGTCTTTTTTGGTCACGTCTATCTCTTTTCGCGCTATATGAGGTTCTTCGTTCGATTCTTAAGCCGGTTTAGCTCACGCCATCCTTCCGTGTTGTTATTGAGGGCGAATCGGAGTGATGGCGAGCCACGGGCGCATGCAAGCAAGGTCGAGAGGTGCGACTCGTTGAAGGACAAATCCGATGGACTTTTCGCTCGCTCCCTAAGGTGCGTTGTTTAGCGGCAATGCTACATTCTGGTTTTCCTTCTTGTTGAATGGCGCATAAATAGCGATGCATCGCTTGCCTGCTTGTTATTGACAGGGGATTGTTCGAGATATTCGAAATCATATCGATGGTATTTGGAATCGCGACAGGGATTTGAAAACCGCGGCATATCGAATGCGTTGTAAATAGAGAGGCCTCATTCGCGAAGCGAGTGAGCGATTGGCCGTTGGGGCCGTGTTCCTCATAAGAACCCTTGGCGTTTTCTTACGGAGTTCAGGGGACGGAGCTGCGATGCACGCTTGTTTTGCAATCGACGCCTCATTTTTTATTGCTTGTTAAAGCGATGGTTCTAGAAGGGGGCATTGAGGATTTCGAAACAAAACGAAACGAAGAAATAATGTGAGGGGGCGGTGACAAGAGATTCAAAAGTTTTCTGAAGTAAGCCAGGTAAGGAGACTAGGAAAACTGGCTGATCATCGGATTCAATTGAAAAAATAACCCGTTGAGTCGTTCTTTGCTCGCAGTGGTGAGAGGCGCTTCGAGGGTTAATGCATGCATGGCCCAAGGCCGATATATCAAGTGGAAAAGCCTGCACTCAATTCTCCCTAAAGAAAAGCTTGGTTCGTCATCGAGGCACATACGAGAAGAGACAAGGGTCAATAAAAAGTGAACTGAAGACAGCTTCCATTAATTAGACCGCGCTAACGAATATTGAAAAACAATAAGACCTCAGGGCGAATAGAAGGGCGGGCTCTGTGGCCACTGGATAGCAAATTGCGTCGCTTGAGAACGCTTATCGGACACGCGCAGAATAATCAAAGCTGAAAATGCGCGTGAGGGGATAGCTGCGAAGTAGTTTCCAGATGTGAATAAGGAAGAAAATAGGCAATGCTTCGAGCCGTGCAATTGAATTTAAAGGCAAAAAATGACGAAATCCTAAACAGCTGGATGAACGGGAATAATATTAATGTTTACTATGTAAAGAATACACAGAAAACTATGATTGATGCAGAATTTTGACCCCAAGCTACGTAAGAACGAAATTAGGTTTCGGTATAGCGTTATAGCCTCATACGAAGGTCGCCCATAATAGTCGAAAAAGGGTAGGGGGTTGAGGGCTGGATGGTTTTCGCTTTCATATCAGGAGCGGAACCTGGTGGTGCTGAAGGGCAGAGAGCTTATTAGCAAGTCGCAAGAAAAAGCTTGTTTGTAAGAGAAAATCGTACATAGTTTACGTCAGAACAAAATAATGAGAGGGGTAATAAACTGAGAATGTAATTGAGATTTCATACGAGTTTTCAAATTCAAATGAGCAGGATCGCCACCACGTGAAAGAAATAATGGCGAAGGATAAGGCTCCCTGATGCGCAAGAGTGGTAGAGGGAAAAGGAGAGGGAGAAGGAAAGGGGACGAATCGGGTTTGGAATAAAGGGAGTTCGTTCTGTCTTATGAAAAGCAAGAAACAGATTGATGAAATAGGTTGCAGGGGGGGCTACGGATATCTCGATATAGTTCAAAATTTACTAAAGGAAGACGTAGACATGAGATTAATCATTCCAGTGTTGGCGGACTGGAAGAAGGATCCTTAACACTTATTGAGAAAACGAAATAGTGTTTGGTTTCATGGTCTTGAGAGCATTTGCTTGAGGGCGATTCGCTCTTGAATGGTTCTATGAAAATGCGCTAGATCACTTGGATAGAGCAATAAAAAGACTCAAACGAATGGTGCGATTTGTACGCGAATGGGACCAATAGGGGACGCGCTTAGATGGCATGGACTAAATAGTTTAAGGGCGGCTTGTTCGTTCGGGGATAAGGGTTCCCTCTTCGTTTCTGCAATGATATTTTCATGCTTCCTGCAAGGCAAAACTGATGTTTATTGTCCCGCCTACTATTTCCCTATGCTCCTGCGAAAGCAGCGTGAGGGGGGGTTCTCAGGTGTCGACAGCCGGGATTAAGCATTTCTATAAGTAGACATAAGGTCGTTTTGCGGCAAGTGCATGCTCTTCATAAAAAGCGGCCTATCAGCTTTCGAGGCGCGAGCTATGCAATGGACCCATGCAATGAGTCAGTGAGACGAAAGCCCGGGAGGTGCGACCTGTGATATCAGCGCATGAGGCAAACGTCCAGAGGGTGCAAGCCGTGGGGTCAAGCCGAGAGACGCATCCTAAGAAACGTAACCTTCGAAATGAACCCATGAAACGCAACAGATGAGATGCACCCGCGCGGTTACGTATTTCGGCCCTTCAGGCTTCTATGCTGGCAGCGATCCCCTGCGGTTCAGCAATATGCCTGGATAAGAGTAATTAGATAGTAATCTAATTAAATAGCAAGCTAGCCGAATAACTCATTAGCAAACTAGCCTACTAGCAAGCAAAAACAATCCCATGCTTTCGCGCATGTGAAATCGGATAACCCAAAATCAGACGCGTGGTCGTGCCCAGGCATTCCCAATTGGCCACGAGGCGATTCCTGCTTTAGCCATTCCCCCTTACGATGAAAATGGTTATGTTCGAGGCTTCATCAGGGGAGGTGCCTGCAATGTATTCTGCAATCCTCGAAGGCAAAGCCGCAACTTGGTTTCGCGCTGCTCGCACGCGCCCTTGGTTCGCGGCGGTTCTGATTCTGGCACTCTGCGCGCTGGCGCTTTCGGCGTGCGGCTCTGGTGGTAACGGCGGAGGCGAAGCGGGCGGCAACGCAACGGGGGAAGGTTCCTCGGCGCCCGTCGAATTCGAATACGGAAACGAGGTCGAGCATTGGGATGCAGCCTTACCCGACCGTTCGCGTGATTCCTTCGACGAGGTGGCATATAACGCGGCACTTCAAGAGTTCCGGGCGGCGATGGACGGCGACGATGCGTCGGCCCTTCTGAATGCCTACGACAAGCTCGAGCGTCTTTTCGCCGATCTTTCGAGCGATCGTGCGCTTGCCGACTTCGATTGCGCGTGCGCCAGCTTTGACGAGGCTGCTGCGAGCGCGTATGCGGCAAAGCAGGCGGCGTATGACAGCCATTACCAAGAATGCGCACAGGCATTCATGGATGCGCTTGAATCGAAGCACGGAGAGACTTTCAGGGCCCATATCGGCGAGGGATTCTCGAACGTTCTGGACAATTCGAGCACGATGTCTTCGGAAAGCGCTGCGCTGCGAGCGAAGCGTGACAATCTTGCGAGCCAATACAGTGCGCTCGTGTCGCGGGATGCGAGCGACGCCGAGCTCAAACGCCTCTATGTTGAGCTTGTCAATGCGAACAATGCATGGGCGCGAAGCTTGGGATACGAGAACTACGTCGAGTACGTGTTCGCTACGGAATATGGGCGCGATTACACGATGGCCGAAATTGAGGCGGCGCAAGATGAGGTTGCGAGGGAATTCGTGCCGGTGTATCAGAGCTATGTGGCCAATGTTATGGACGACGATATCGATGGCGCCTTCGATGCTCTCGACGAAAGCGAAGAGGCGCTTATGGCGAACGCGCGGGCATGCGTGGCGCGTGTTTCGCCTGCGCTTGGGGAATCGTTTGACCATCTTGTCGATAACGACTTGTATGACATATCGGCGTCGGAAGCTAAGGTTCGCAACAGCTATACCGTGGAAATGGCGGCGTACAACGATGGCTGCGTTTTCGTGAATCCCAATACTGAAGTGACGGACTGCGCGGCAATCGTGCATGAATTCGGCCACTTCAACCACATGTATCGGGTGCGCGCGAATTCGTTTATGCCCAATACCGTTGTCGATGTGCAGGAAATTATGTCGCAGGGCCTGGAGCTTCTGTGCTACGACCATTACGACGTGCTTTGCCCTGGGTATGGCGATGCGCTTCGAGAATACGTGCTGTTCGACAAGCTGGTTGCGGTACGCGAGGGGTTTGCCATAAACGAAGCGGAGACGCGCGTCTATTGCGAGCCCGATTTGACGGTCGATAAGCTCGATGCCATTTGGGCCGAGGTGTACGAGAAGTACTCGTGGCCGGCGGACGAGAATGAATGGCTTTCGACGTCGCACCTGTTCACCTCGCCGTTTTACTACGCCGCGTACGGCACTTCTGCGCTTGCCGCGCTCGATTTGTTCGCGGAATCGCGCAGCGACTATGCCGCGGCTGTTGGTACGTATCTGCGTTTGAGCGAGCTTGCGCCCGAAACGACGTATTGCCAGGCGCTTCGAGAGGCGGGATTGCCCAATTATCTCGAAAAAGGCCAGGTAACGGCGTTCTCGATTCGACTTGCGGACGCGCTTGGGGTGTAAGGTTCCAGGGGCACATGGGTCTACGACGCGCACGACGCGCGCATGCGCCTGATGGCCCTGCCTGGAACTTGAGCCTGGGGCTTTCGCGGCGGCCATTCAACAGGGGTTGTGCGTGCTGGTGATTGGGCTTCTCGCCCTACGGGGATGCTTGGCGTAAAGAGTCATCACGTGGCTTGCGAGGCGGGGTCGAGGTGCCCATGTTTGCGGGCTTGCCCTCTTCCGGTCTTCGCACGGTTCGCGGGGTGGGGCGACATGCAAAGGCTCGATTCCGCATCTTGAAAAACCGAAGGTCCGCATCTTAGACTATCCCATGATGGGAGAGTCGGTCAGGCGCCTCCTTGTGGCAGATGGGAGATGCATGAAAGAAGAGCTGCTTTCGATTGGCGAATTCGCGAAGCTGCGTGGCGTTTCGGTGAAATCGCTTCGGTACTACGAGCGCGTCGGTGCGCTTAAGCCAGCTTACGTGAATGAGGAATCGGGGTATCGGTATTACTCCATCAACCAGATTTCCGATTTGGATATGGTAACTACCTTCATTGAGCTGGGTGTTCCGTTGAAGGAAATCGCTTCGACCGCGGCTTTGGGCTACGGGCAAAGCGAACTTATCGAGAAGGGGCGCGAGCTGGCGAGGGAGCGCATCGGGCGCGCCGAGGCGCAGCTTTTGCAGCTCGACCGCTATGCCGACGAGATCGCCGAGTCACAACGATTCCAATCGAAGAAGCGCTATGAGCGCGAATTTGCCGAGCGACTTTTGCTGTGCGCGCCGCTTGGCGGCGATTTCGATATGCGCCGCTATGCTCGGGTGACGAGCGCGATATACGAAGCCGCGCCGGGCATGCGGCTTGTCCCCTTGTATACGGAAGGGGTTGCGCGCGGGCTGGGCGAGCCATTCTTGGGCGTTTCGTTAGGGGAAGAAAACGGGCTTATCGCATACGTGCAAGTGGAGATGCTGCCGAGCTATCCCTTCGATGCCGAGGCCGCAACGCGCGTTGCGCTGGAGAAGGGAATGACGCTTGTGCGCCTTCCTGCTGGGCGATATTCGTGCGATCGCGTGCGCTCGGCCGATTTTTCCGAATGCTTTCAGTTCGGATTGGGCAAGATCGGTGCTGCGAATGGCCCCGTGCTGCTCGCAGAGCAGTGGGAACCCGCTTCGACGCCCCGTGCGTTTGTGCTGGAAGCGCAGGCGTTCGTCAGCTAGTTTTTGCGTGCGACCGAGGCGTAGGCGATGGGTTTTCTGCGCGGTTATTCGCGAGCGCTGTCGCTCGATACTGGCAAGTTTGGACGATGTCTTTCGTTCGTTATCGCAGATGAAGCGACTGGTTTGCCTATTGCTATCTTGGTAGATAGTTAGCAAGATAGCAAAATATCATACAGAAAGCTGCTGGGAAGCGGATTAGCCGGCAGCATTCTTCTGCGTTGGCGCAATTTGTAGAGCCCCGCGTTAATTCGACATGCTTGCGATCCGCTTCGTTCGACATGTGGGCGTTCAAGTTGAAATGGTTTTGCTTTCGCGGCGTCAACTGCATGGGCGGCAACTGCGTTAGAATCCAAGGCATTGTTTTTGGAAAGCGAAAGGGCGGGCGTGCGAGGCGACCATCGAATCATATTGGGCATCGACCCCGGCCTGGCGAATACCGGCTGGGGCATTGTGGAACAGGATGGGTCGCGGCTTCGATGCCTTGCTTACGGCTGCGTGTCAACGCCCGCTTCCATGGAGCTTTCGCAGCGCTTGCTGAAAATCGCGCAGCAAATAGGAGCCGTGGTCGATCGTTTTGAGCCTACGTGCGTCGGTATCGAAACCGTGTGGTTCGGGCAAAACATCACGGCGGCGTTTTCCACGGGGCAGGCTCGTGGTGCGGCGCTCGTGGCGTGCGCGCAGGGCGGGCTTATGGTTGGCGAATTCACGCCGCGCCAGATCAAGCTCGCGGTAGTGGGCGAGGGCACCGCCGAAAAAGACCAGGTCCAGTACATGGTGAAGCAGATTTTGGGCCTGGATGACGTGCCTCATCCCGACCATGCCGCCGACGCGCTCGCTGCTGCGATTTGCTATGTGACCCACGGGCCGCGCGCCCAGCGCACATAGGTGCGACAGGCGCGGCGTTCGGTTGGCGTGTTGCCGTGGGCGGCTGGGGTATTGGCGGCGCTTTCGGCAAGGCGACGGGTTGTCGTGAATTGCGCTGCCGACGCGCTCGCTGCGTGGTGTGTGGGTTGATAGCCCTGCTTGGCGCAGGCTTGCGTTGCGTGCGTGGTTTGTCGGTTTGCGCTCAGCGCACATAGGCTGCTGCGTATTTGTTCGAGTTCGAGAAAGGGCTGTTCATGAGCGTGCTGTTTTTGGAATACCCGAAATGTTCCACCTGCAAAAAGGCAAAGAAGTGGCTTGACGAGCATGACGTGGAATACGTTGATCGCGACATCACGACCGAAAACCCCACGGCGGCCGAGCTCGCGGAATGGCACGAGCGTTCGGGGTTACCGTTGCGACGCCTCTTCAACACGTCCGGCATGAAGTATCGCGAGCTTGGCATTAAGACGAAGCTCGACGCCGGCATGACCGACGCCGAGTGTTTCGATGTGCTCGCGACCGATGGCATGCTCGTGAAGCGTCCGCTGCTCGTGGGTGACGATTTCGTGATCCCCGGTTTTAAGGAAGAGACGTGGGTCGAGGCGTTGGGGCTCGATCGCTAGACGCCTGGTTCGGCAAGAGTATCGTTTCAGGTTGGTGGCGTCCAGCGGTTTGATTGAGTGTTTCCGAATGGCAGGCTTGCTGACCTGCGTCGTGAAACGCTCACGCGTTGTGGTGAATGCGTTCGCGCGTGCCCCACGAAGTCGTTTCGATGAAATGATCGAACGGGGCGCTTCCCTGTGCGTAGTTGCGTAGAATGGGCTCAATGAAGCGGCGCGGCGAAAGGGAGCAGGCGCATGATTACCGTTGAGACGATTCGAGAGCGCCATTCCGTGCGCGAATATGACGGAGGGCCTCTTGATCAGGCTGAATTCGACGCGCTTGGTGCCGTGGTGGAGGAATGCGCGCGCGAAAGCGGCCTTGATATTCAACTTGTGGGCGACAATCCTGAGGTTTTCAACGTGATTGCGCGTTTCGGTTTGATTCGCGAGTGCCGCACGCATGTCGCATTCGTAGTTGATGACGCCAAGGCGCGCGGCGTGGCCGCCGATGAGGCCATTGGCTATTGGGGCCAGAAAATCGTGCTTGCCGCGCAAGATATGGGGCTCAATACGTGCTGGTGCGCGCTGTGCTCGCGCAAGAAATCGCGCGCCGTTGTGGCGCCGGGGAAGAAAATTCGCCTGGTCATTGCGGTGGGCCACGGGAAAACGCAAGGCTTTTCACGGAAGACGAAGAGCGTCGAGGCGCTTTCTTCCGTCGAATGCGCGAAGGCGCCGGCGTGGTTTGCGGCGGCCATGGAAGCCGCGCAGCTGGCACCTACGGCGATGAATAATCAGAATTTCAAGATCACGCTGCTTTCCGACGGGAAAACCGTGCGCATTGATGCGCCGCAAAGCGGGCTCAATGTGATTGACGAGGGCATCGTGAGGTGCAACTTCGAAATCGCCGCGAACGAGGCTGGCGCCGATTGGCGTTGGGAGCGCGATATCTAGGAAGTGATGGGCGCCTCTTTTAAGGGGGCTGTTCCAGGGCGATGTGAGGCTTGGTTGTTGTCGATTGGGGTCGTTACGACCATCGAACGGGAATAGGGAACAACTCCTCGCCGCAAATGGAGCTCCAGTTTACGATTCCGTTTGATTATCAACGGGGTCGTTTTTGCGTCATTCGCGTCTGACATGCGCCTTGATTTGGCGCCACGTTTCATCACCCATGTAAATGCATTCTGACGAAACACGGCTCACGGGACCGAATTCGCCATCAGTCAATCTTCCCAACGATCGTCATGAGCTCTTTTTTCTTGCGGACACCTACTTTCGTATATACATGGCTTACATGTGCCTTGACAGTTCCCTCTGAAACTCCCAGTTTCTCTGCAATGGCGGGCGTAGTTTTGCCTGACGCCATCATAAAAAGTACTTCCCTCTCACGTGGCGTCAAAGAGAAACGCTCAGAAACTGCCTCGCATCTAATCGCCACAAATTCTTCCCTTTCGATGCGCTCGACATCTATCCCTCGGTCAAAAATAGGCGTCTTCCACCGAGCCTTCAAATCATCTCTTGAAAATAGCAAGACCGCAGCAGTCAACAGAAGGACAATTGCCAGTGCAATCGAAAACCAATTCACCCAATCGCTTTCTCCGAATCCATGGAACTCAAGAAAGAGATGCGCCTTTTCCCCTGTCACCACAAATAGCTGCTTGAGAGATATCAGGCTGCTGAAAATCAGAATAGATACCCCAAATCGCTTCGAGATGTCATAAGAAAGTAATGTGACAAGCGAAGAAAACGCCCATAGGGCCATCGAGATCAAGTGCCCCGCCACAACTGAACCCATAACTGCACTCAAGGGAATGGCGAGTAGTCCCGCAATCATCATAACCAGTGCCGCGCGATATAAAACATCCCCTCTTAGCTTGCCAGGAAGCAAATAGGCATACAGAAATAGTATTGCCATGGCCATCGCGGTGGAAAGCGTTGCCTCGATGCCTGCATTCTCGGGAAATGCATGTTTGGAAAACCCATATACGAATGAATAGACTGCGAGCAAAATAAAAGGCCGCCAAGGAATCCCCGCCGACGTGACGCCCGCCGAAACTGGCTTTCCCACTGGGTTATTCCGCGTCGACAATGCGGTGCAATACAATGCAACAATAGGAAGAATCAGCAGCATCTGCGTCAATCGCAATTCATCCAATGCGGAGCAGAAATACACCACAACAACCGATAAGAAATGCCCCATAGAATAATAGAGGGCAACTCGCACTAGGTTCAACGCACTTAATGCCTCACTCGCAAGAAGCATAAGCAAGCGAAAGCCTATTCCGCCCAGACAAGCCCCGACAACAGCGAATTGAACCATGTATTCTCGGATTGCTAACGCTGCGTATCCAAATACCGCAGCCGCAGCCATGAGACAAAAAACGAATGGCCGTATCCATCTCACTTCATTGAGGACGGAAATACGGCTGACATTGCACAGAACGATGACGATGACGAAACAATACGCGAAATCAAAAGCATCATTGAGGTTCAGCCATGAGGGCACCACATCATGCACACCGCACAAACCCAGCAAAAGCGACGCCCACGCACGAGAAAATCCTCCCGCGACGACGTACGGAATGGCATCACTCAAAGAGAATATACTGCTTTTTTTCTTCAGGATCTCCACCACTCCATTACCGCAATACGATTCCCGCCCAGCGCAATATAAAGAGCTGCGACGCTCTGGACGCCGCAGCTTCACCAATGCACGAACTATTTTAGTTTGAGGAGGGGAATCGCAAAAATAGTTCGGCAGTCTGAATGAGTTTATTATAGGATATGAGATTTCATGCTATAGAGTGGAAGCATACCTGCCCGCAACAAAGCCACTCGTCACCGCCCTGCCGACAGACAATCCACCAATATCCATGGGGTAATCGATGCCGCCGTAGAACTGGCCGGAAGCATTGCCCGCCGCCAGCAATCCGGGAATGGGCTGGAAATTTCCATCGAGGCACTGCCCGTTCTCGTTCACGATCAGGCCACCCAGAATAGCAGGAATCGTGCTCGTTCCCGCCGAAGCAGCAACATAGGGTGCCTCGATAGGAACCATATATCGAGCATCTTTGCCGAAGTCGGCATCTGCACCCTTTTCGCACAGTTCGTTATAGCGCTCGATGGTAGCAGTCACGTCTTCAACAGTGAGCTCGTCGATGCTCCACCCCTCTTCGACTACCTGCTGGTTCATCTGTGCAACAAGCTCCTCGACAGTATCCGCGGTCAAAAACTTCTCAATCTGGGAAGCGGTTGGAACCGTGCAGCTAGTTGGGTCCTCCTCGAACCATGCATCAACGAGCTCTTTCCAATTGCTCGGCATGATCGTAAAGAATCGGCCAGCCGTAGGATTCTCGAATCCATCTGCCGCAAGATATCGACGTTCGATGTTATTAAGGGATGGCATGCGCACCGATTCGGGCATGAAGCGCTTTCCATGCCTGTCGACGCTCAAAAACGGCATGGCGGTTTGCGAACCATGAATCATTTTCGTATGCGTCGTCGGAGTCATCTGGGCACCAGCCCACATGCCCATACGCATGCCACTGCCATCGCGCCATGGAGAAACGATCTTGAACCCACGCGTGTCAGGAGCGTAGTAGTCTAGCATCTCGCGATTACCCGAGTAGTCGCCCGTACACAGAATGACAGCCTTTGCCGCCTTGAACAATACATAACTCTCGTCCTCGCGCTGGCAAACAACACCCGTCACCGCTCCATTTTCGGTCTGGAGCTGCACGGCAGGAGTGGAGTAAAAGAATTCTGCGCCTTCCTCCGCAAGAGCTTCGGCTATCACAAGCGCAGGCGCCTGATGATTTCCCTTGGTATGGAAATACGTATTGGTATGGAAATGAATCTCATAGCCATGATAATTCAAGACGTTATGCCTCGGCTTCGACTCAACACCGCGTGCCGCCGCCGCATCAGCCCACCAAGTGATAGCCTTATACGAATTCTGTGCCCAGGAGTTCACCAAGGCCCTATCTGCGCGCCAGCCACTTGTCTCGCAGATAAACGAGACGCAAGCCTGATACGCATCGGGACTCGTCAACGATGGATCGATAGAAGCTGAAGTATTGCCCGTTGTCTGCACAGTCTGCAGGTTTTGAACGCATGCAACACGAGCACCGTTCTCCATGGCGGTATGGACGGCGGAAAGACCGGATTCACCCGCCCCTACGACCACGATATCGTATTCCAAAGTTTCTGCAAACTCAGTAATGGGTTCAGGCACCTGCAAAAATTCCGGCGTCGCCGTCGCATCCGAAGCATCGGCATTAATGCCTGATGACGCAGCGGGAGCGCATCCGAAAGCGCTTATTCCGAGAGCCCCCACAGTGGCTGCGCCACCCAATTTGAACAAATCACGACGAGAGACTTCGAATTCCATTTTATCCTCCTTTATACACACGCAAATCCCCTGTCGCAGAAAGCCCGGTCGCAATGCGTTGGCAGCCATGGCCCCTGCAATGCGGTCATGATATGGAGAGGAAAATCTAAGCGCATCTTCTTTTGCCGAAAAAAAGATTATCTTTCTCAACTTTCCTATAAACTTTTATAAAACTCCTGTTCAGAAGAGTGATGAGGGGCACAGATGCATTCTCGTACCGATTGCATCACCGAGCCAGGGCCTTTCAATATCACACTGGGCACAAGCATCGTGGTTTTCCTCAATCCCCTCGGGGTACGCCACCGCGAGCCCCCGTTCGTTTTCGGCAGGACCCCCACGCTCCCTCCTAGAAGGCGGAACCGAAAGAAACTCGACCAGGAACCTCTCTCGCGCTGCGGCGTTGCCCCCTCCTGCGCTCTGCGTAAAGGTCGCATGCGGGATCAAAACGAAACGACAACGGCCGTAGTCCAGTTCTGCATGCTATGAACATCCCTCGGAAATGTCTACCTTGGCTCATGCATTGCATCTATATGCAGTCAGCTTCTTTCCAGAAGGCCTGAAGCCGAGAAATTATTGTTTGACTTATCGCGCCGGTGTATGTCAAAGAAATGTGCGCTTCTTAAATACGGCGGATCTGATGATAAACGGGCAATCGGCAGAAAACGGCGACTTCCCAGCTCGCAGACCAAGGTCACGTTCAAATTCGCAAACAAAGCCGCCTACGACGATCCTTTCGGTCATTGCTCTTACACATCACTTCCGACCTGCGGAAATGCAAGACGGTATAGCCACTGGCTACGATTCACTTCGCGAGCCAAGCGTTAAAGAGGTTAATTTGGCGTTTTTGCCATTCGTTTCGAATGATTTTGAGCCTCGGAAGGGGACGTTGACGTTTTCCCGTGCGAAGGCGCTTATGCCGCTTGGTTGAGCGGCCTCCCGTACTGCAGCGGACTCATCCTCCCGAGTGATTCCTCGAGCCGCGCCTGCGATGTCGGGGGCGCCCCCGATTTTCTTCGTCAACCCGCGCTCATCAAGTGTAAGCCAGGTGATGTCCTAGCCGTCGCGTGAGCCGCCAAGGGGGATGAAGCCTGCGGGCTCGTGAGGAGGGCTCAGGCTTCGGCTCGAGGAAAAGCGGTTGCCGCCTCTGCCGGTGTCGAGCTCGAAATGAAGGGAGAACAGGAGCCCCACAGCTTCGAACTCGCAGTACACGTTGAGAATCTCGGCGTCGCAGGCGGGCCGCTCTCGTAGCTGAACCTGAGCTTCGGGGGAACGACGTGGGCCGGCAGCGCCTTGGAAAGGACGTCGGCAATGGCGTCGGCGATTACGCCGCCGTTTCGCCCGTGTGCATCCTGGCGCTAGTGCTAATGTGCGGCAAGAAGCTGCTCAAGGAACGTCGGAATGTCGCGGTTGGCAAGCGCGTCGGTTATGATGGGCATCGTTTCGGCGATGATTGCGGCGGTTGCTCCAATTGCGAAGCCCCAGGCCGCGCCAATAATGACGCGTTTGAGCGCTTCATTGGGGTCGGCGTCATCGACCAAATACCACGCGGCGCCCAAAAAGAGACCTCCGACTGCGCAAACGAGCGCGAATCCCGTGATGAGCGCGTACTCTTCCGATAAATTGAGCCCGCGAACCGCGCATATCGTGGCAGTCTCGATAAACGCTGGAAGCGCGGAAATGCACAAGGCGGCAAGCGGGTTTGCGGGCAGCTTCTTCGAGGCCGTGAAAACTGCGGCCGTGCAAATCGCTATAAGGAATGCGAGCAGGTTGAGTTCACCGAACGCTTCCGCCTCGAAGAATTGCGCTGAAATCACCTTTGAGCAGGCAAGCCCCATCATGGTTACGACGAAGAAATTCGTCTCGCCCATTGAGCGGTCCATAAGACCTAAGAAAAGCTGGTCAAGCGTTTTTGCGATGACTGAGCTGGTCTTTTCCGCGATTCGGCGAAGTGAGAAGAAGGTGAGGTCGTTACCGTGCTCGGTGGCGCGCTCCGCATTCGACTTGGGCAATTCGCGGTCTCGAACGCTTCCTTCGCCGGTTGCATCGCTCTTGTCGGTCGGTTTTGCGTCGTCGTCGACTTCGTCTACGTAGAGCAACTCCTTGAGCCAGCTTGGGGCGCCTTTCTGTCGCGCGGTTTTGTCGATCCTCACGATTCTTCCTTTCATGCGTTGGTGTTGCGAGCTCGTCGTGTGTAAGGGGCTAGACAATCCATCCCATGTAGCTCAGGTAGAGCGGCGCTGCGCCGTAAGCGATTTCGCGTGCGATGTAGGGCGCGAGTTCCCAAATAAGAGCTGCGGTGGCGCCAATGGCCGCTCCCCAGAAAGGGATGAAGAAAACGCGCTCGCACGCTGCATCTTCATGTGCGGTTGCGCTTTCGTTTTCGCCCGTGTGGGCGTTCCCTCTCTCATTTTCGGCTTCGCCCATATCTGCTTTTTTGCCCAGGCTCGCGCCATCGCTCTCGTCTTCTTCATCCGCAAGCGGGTCAATCGCGGTTCCTGCAATTAGGAGGGCTGCGCTGCCCAGACAGCCGACCAGCGCCCAGCTCGTGATGCGGTTGAACGCGTCGGCATCTGAACCGTTCACTGCGCATGCGGTGACGATTTCAATGAGGGTCGGCAAGCACGCGATTACGAGTGCCGTAAGCGCGTTGGCTGGGCATTTTTCGGAAATCGTGCACATGCCGAGCGCGCTCAGCGCCACCACGAAGGCAAAGGCGTTGAGTTCGCTCAAAGAGCTCGAGTCGATGAACACCGCGCCAATCACGCGCATGCAGACGAGCAGCATGAGCGTGACCGCTACGAAATCGATACGCTTCATCGAGCGTGACATGAACGCCTTGAACAGGCCTTCAATTGCGAGCGCGATGCAGGCTTTAATGGATAAGAGGTCCCCGAAGAAGTCGTCCAACTCGTCGTCGCGGTTGTTGCGATCGTCGTCGTAAGGTGCGTCGAAGTTGCTCTGGACGCTGCCGGTGCTTTCGTCGGAGCTTTCGTCAGCGCTTTTGTCAGAGCTTTCGTTGTGGGTGCTGTCGTTGCTGTTGCTGTTGCCGCCGCCAGTGTTGCTGGCGCTGCCGACGTCTCTCTTGTCGCCTTCCTTATGAAATTCGTCGTCGCGGCTGTAGTGATACTTGCTTTCGGGGGAGCGCATCACGAACCCTTTGTCGGTTTCGATTCCTCCGTAGTATTTCTTGCCCATGGTTCCTCCTTGCGCGTGGCTATCGAAGTGGGAGAGGGTTGAGGGGGCCGCTTCCTCGTTTGCCGCCGAGCTTGCTCGAGAAATCGTTCATGGCCGTTCCTTTCGTGCGTTGGCTTTTGCCAATCACATGGAAAACGGGCGCAAAGTTTTCTGGAAAATGGGAAGGGTCGTCGGCGTGGTTGATGGTGACTCGTCGGCGGACCGGTGCGCGCAAGCATCATGAAGCCACTGTGATATGCGTTGCCGAATTCGCCGCCTGCACGCGGCCTTTTGGCTTGTCGGTGCCCATGAGAAGCATGTAGAACGGTTTGGGAGACACGCCGGGCAGATCGCTCGGAAAGCTCACCAATCAGATTGTTTGGACGGGCTATCGAGAGGGCATTGCGGGCTCGCGAGGTTCATTTGGCAGAAAACGCCGCTAGGGGGCCTCGTTGCGGGGCTCGGATTTTGAGAGTCTTGGGGCAATTCGTGATGGACGATTCTCTGACCTGCGGTTTTCCTTCTTGGCAGGAGAGAGCCTTTCCCGATATGGTCGAGCGGCCTTCGCATTTCCTGTCGAATGAGGCCCCTTAGCGACGTTTTCTGCCAAACGGGGACATTTTCTTTGCAATCGGGCCCCCTATTGGCGTTTTCTGCCAGGGGAAAGCGCGAAGGACGTGAAAGACGAGGGGCGTGGAGCGCGAAAGCCGGGGAAGGTTGGGCGCGAATCGAAGGGGACTGAGGGCGAATCGAGGAAGGCGGGAAGGCGCGGAAGGTGCGGTGCAAAGGTAGAGAGAGCGGGGCGTGAAAAGTGCGAAAGCCAGGAAAGGCGGGGTGCGAATCGAAGGTTGCTGTGGCGTTTTCTGTTGAGCGACGTGCGAGAAGGGTGGAGTAAGAATTGGAATGGCGCCGTTTTTCAAAATCCTAGCGCTCGTTTTTCTCGCAGCTGTTCTCTCATCTGTTAAACGCTACGAGCATTTAACAGGTTTTCGTGCGGCGTTTGGCTTGCGGCGCAAATTACAATGGACAGCAAAGATAAAAGGCTTCGTGGGAAGGTGCTGTCGTGTCAAAGGACGAGTTTGCCGAATACGAGCATGGCGCCAACGAAAGCCATGGCGACGACGAATGCCGCGATGCCAATGAGGATGGAGCTGCCGCTGGGGAAGCTACGGTCGACGCCACCGCTGCCGCTGGAAAAGCCGCGGCCGACGCCGCCGCTGCCGATGATGCGGTC
>JABLTN010032839.1_pt1 | contig 40441 bp, 25 predicted proteins | sample 7160141 | NCBI WGS metagenome assembly JABLTN01 (sample SAMN14651226, study PRJNA627086) | human gut metagenome | isolation source: feces | host: Homo sapiens | reverse complement strand
GGCACGGCTGCAAAGGATAAACAGGTATACAGTCCGGCAGATGATGCGTGGTACTGGTTTGATGCAAATGGTACAATGGCAGTCGGAAAAGATGTTTTCATACCAAAGAGCAATGACGACCGCTCTCAGGGTAAATGGGTGCGTTACGATGAAAACGGACACATGGTAAAAGGTGAAGACTATGCCAATGGCGGCTGGTACAGATTTGATGAAATTACCGGAGAGATGGCAAAGGGCTTCTATAGTGTAGAAGACGGTGAAGACACAAAGCTTTATTATTACAATAAAGATACCGGAATTATGGAACACGGTGCGGTAAATATCGACGGCACGGAATATGCTTTTGATGATGTAACGGGCGTTGCTGTTGATAAGGCATGGTATTCCGTAGAGAATGCTCCGTACTGGTATGAAAACGGTGTGCGTCAGGGAATGGAAGGCAGAGGCAAGGAAATTTATGATCCAATAAGCGATGGCTGGTACTGGCTTGATGCCGTAGACGGCGGTAAAAAGGCAGTCAGCAAGGATGTTTATCAGGAATCTTATGCCGGAGCCTATGCAGACCGAGAAGACGGAACCGGAAAATGGGTACGTTACAATGCAGAAGGCCGCATGATTAAAGGCTGGTCAGAGCAGAACGGAAACCGTTATTACTTTGATTTGGAAACCGGCGCTATGGCAAAGGGAACAACAACGATTGACGGTACAGTCTATACCTTCAGCTGGGTAACCGGTGCGTTACAGTAATATGCAGTAAGGTAATACTGGGAACTGTCCCTTAAAGAAGCAAATAAAGAAGAATAAGGCACAGCCCCGCAGGAGAATAAATCCTGCGGGGCTGTGTGTTTTTATCCGGTCCGGTCTTAAGCCAGCGGAAGAACCGCAACATATTCAAACATCATAATAAAATGGCAGATGCTGCCTGCCATAACAAACAGATGAAAAATTTCGTGTGAACCGAAGTATTTGTGATGTGCGTTAAAAATCGGAAGCTTTAATGCGTAAATAATACCGCCCACCGTATAAATAATACCGCCCGCAAGCAGCCAGTTAAATGCGGCAGCAGGCAGGGAATTTAAAATCTGTGTAAATGCAAGGACACAGACCCAGCCCATGGCAATGTATAACACAGAAGAAACCCATTTCGGACATGTAACCCAGCAAAGCTTAAAAATAATGCCGAGAATCGCAATGCTCCAGACCAGTGCCAGCAGCATAAGCCCTGTGCGGCCATGCAGGACAATCAGGCAGATTGGCGTATAAGAACCGGCAATCAGTACAAAAATCATGCAGTGGTCGAGTTTCTTTAAAATTTTATTCGTGCGTTCAGACAAATCAAAAGTGTGATAAGTTGTGCTTGCCGCATACAGCAGAATCATGCTCACAATAAAAATACTTAAAGAAATGACATGAACGGTATCCGGAGCGCGCATGGCACGCAGAATCAGCGGTGTTGCGGCAAACATTGCCATCAGCATACCGATAAAATGAGTAATGGCACTTCCGGGGTCTTTTAATTTAAAATGTTTCATAATTTCCTCCAATCTCCGAGTACACTGTATTTCCATTATTTTAATGGATTTTTCGTGTTCGGCATGTCCTGATATTTTTATGTTTTGACATATACATTATAAAATATTATATGCACTGGTATTTAAAATAATCACATGTAGTATTGAATACTACATGTCGATGTAATGATAATACATCAGCGCTTTTTAAAATGCAATCCTTTTTTTTAAAAATTTCAAAAATCCGGTTCGGATTTTAAGATTGTCTTATTGATACAGAAAAAACGCGCAAAACCGCCCATAAATTCCCTTAATTTTATTAAACAATAACCGGAAGAAAGTAAAGAAAACAAAGAAGAAAAACTTTAGAAAACTTAACCAAATACGGGGGATGTACCGGATATTCACAAACATGGATTTATTTTCATTAAATTTGAGTTTTCAAACCTTTCACAAATTAAGGAAAAATTTAAAAAGAAAAAATTATCGAACAAACAAAGAAAAGGTTATTGACTTCTTTTTTTGACAAGTCTAACATACGCAGTGTTTTCGGAAACGGCTTTTTCATTTTGTGAAAGCACGGGGTTGCCGACGGGCATCGTGCAGGATTAAAAAAATTTAGGTTTCGGAGGTAATGTCTGATGGCATATGTAGATGAAGTAATCAAGGAAGTATCTGAAAAAAACAGTAATGAGCCGGAGTTTATCCAGGCAGTGACAGAAGTATTGGAATCTTTAAGACCAGTTGTAGAAGCAGATGACCGTTATGAAAAAAATGCAATTTTAGAGCGTATGTGTGAGCCGGAACGAATCGTTTCCTTCCGCGTACCGTGGGTGGACGATGCAGGAAAGGTTCAGGTAAACAGAGGATTCCGCGCACAGTTTAACAGTGCAATCGGTCCGTACAAGGGCGGAATCAGACTTCATCCCAGTGTCAATCAGAGTATTATCAAATTTTTAGGTTTTGAACAGACTTTTAAAAATTCACTGACAGGACTGCCTATCGGCGGCGGCAAGGGAGGCAGTGATTTCAATCCAAAGGGGAAATCAGACGGCGAGATTATGCGGTTCTGTCAGTCCTTTATGACAGAGCTTTACAGATACATCGGACCGGATACGGACTGTCCGGCAGGCGACATCGGCTGCGGTTCCAAAGAAATCGGTTATATGTTCGGTATGTATAAAAGAATTGTCGGCGGTTATAAAAACGGTGCGTTATCCGGCAAGGGCATTCCTTACGGCGGCAGTCTTGGGAGAAATGAAGCAACCGGTTACGGCGCTGTTTATTTTACGGAAGAATTATTTGAATCTATCGGAAAGAAGCTTGCCGGTACAACATTTGCATTATCGGGCTTCGGCAATGTGTCATGGGGTGTTGCAAAGAAATTAAATGAACTGGGCGCAAAAGTCGTTTCTATTTCAGGACCGGACGGATACATTTATGATAAAGACGGCATCAGCGGGGAAAAAGTGGATTATATGGTAGAAATGAGAGGCTCCCTGCGTGACCGTTGTGAAGATTATGCCGACAGATTCGGTGTGGAATTCCATGCCGGCGAGAAACCGTGGGGACGTGTAAAGGCAGATGTGTATATGCCTTGTGCAACACAGAACGAAATCGGATTGGAAGATGCAAAGCGCATGATAGAGGAGGGTACGTCAAAGCTTTTAATCGAAGTTGCCAACATGCCGACCAAAGCAGAAGCCGTTGAAGAACTGCAAAAAGCAGGATTTATGATTGCACCGTCAAAGGCAGTCAATGCAGGCGGTGTTGCCGTATCTGCCCTTGAAATGAGCCAGAATGCCATGAAGCTTTCATGGACGGAAGAAGAGGTTGATGAAAAGTTAAAAAAGATTATGAAAAATATTTTTAACAACATCGACAGTGAGGCAAAGAAATACGGCATGGACGGAAACCTCATTGCAGGCGCGAATATTGCAGGATTTTTAAAAGTTGCAGAAGCCATGCTTGACGAGGGTATTTTCTAAAAAAGACTTTTAAAAACCGAAACTGTTGAAAATGATAAAATACACAGGGAGAATTCAGATGAAGGCAGATTACTTGGAATTTAAGGATAAATGCATACAAATGCTTACCGAAATTGATTTTTTAAATCAGGTGCAGATGACAAAGGAAGAAATTTTATCGGTTCTTGCAGGCTGTCGTTTAGAAGAAGCATATGATGCACTTTTAATCCGTTCGGAACAGGTAAGCTGCCGGAAGCTGATGCAATACTGTGAAAAGGAGCTTTGCAGTGAAATTCACATGACAGGTAAAGAGCTGTTGCAGGCGGTTTATGAATGGTGCCGTCATGTGATGTTTCCGTGTAATTTTACAGAAGAACCGTCTGATGCAGTAAAGCAGAAAATACTGTTGTTCTGCCGTATTTTAAGAGCATTTTTAAAATGTGAGGAACAGGCCGGACCGTTTAAGCGGACACGGTATTTTAAACTGGTTACGGCAGAAGAAGAAAGGTTTGGAACACGGCAGGAAACGGCGGCAGAATACGCAATCTTTTTAAAGTGCCTTGAGAATCAGTATATCATGGAGTTTATGCGGATTGCGGCGGAAATCACACCGTTTGATACGCTGGGGCATGTGGCAGGGGTCCACTATGTGGCAATGCACGTTGCAAGACAGTTAAAAATGCTTGGAAAGCCGGTGGATTTAATGCTGATGTCAGCCGCTGCCGCCCTTCATGATATCGGCAAATTCGGGTGCCGTAAAGAAGAAGCCGCGCGCGTTCCGTATCTGCACTATTATTATACCGACCGCTACACCAAAAGGTTTCATATGCCGGTCATCGGTCATATTGCAGCCAATCATTCAACATGGGATTTAGAGCTTGAAGATTTGTCGATTGAAAATTTAATTCTGATTTATGCGGATTTTCGTGTAAAAAGTATCCGGACAGCTTCCGGTGCAGAACAGGTCTGTTTTTATTCTTTAAAAGATTCTTTTGATGTCATTCTTTCCAAACTTGACAATGTAGATGAAAAGAAAAAGAACCGTTACCGTCTGGTTTATGCGCGGTTAAAGGATTTTGAAGAATATATGGTGCATCTGGGTGTCAATATTGATTTTTGCTCGGAAGAACCGTCCTGCACACAACAGGAAGACTATGTGTTAATGACACCGCAGGAAATCGTAGACAACATGAAGTATCTGGCGATTGACCATAATATCTACGTTATGGAACGGCTTACCGGTGAAATGTCCCTGCGCAATCTTTTGGAAGCCGCCCGCGGAGAGAAAAACTGGAGAAATCTGCGTGCGTATATGAATGTATTGCAGGAATATTTTACGTATCTGACCCATGAACAGACACACCTTGCACTTCGTTTTTTATTTGAACAGCTTATGCACGGTGAAGTGGATATCCGGAGGCAGTCGGCACATTTAATCGGACAGATGACTGCCAATTATGACAGGGTATACCGCAAAGAACTGCCCAAAGACGTAGAACTTCCGTCCGATGATATTTCTGCGGCATACCTTTTACAGAAAACGGTTGAAACCATTTTATATCCGGACTATCAGGTGACCGAACAGCACCGGAAATGGCAGGGATACTCACTGCGGCGGATTGTTCATACCCTTATGGCTTCATCACAGCAGGCAGACCGTGAAATCTACAGGCAGGTATTACTGCCGTTTTATCAAAAAACGGATTATGATGCGTGGAACACATTTTTGCTGCTCGATACGGCAAAGGCTTTGGATTATGCGGAAATGGACAATAAAGATATCTGTACAATCTGTGATTTTACAATATCCTGCCGGGAATGGGACAGCCGTGCAAGGCAGATGAATAGTTTACAGCTATATTACAAAATGGCACAAGACGGTGTTTCTTATCAATGTCTTTCTTCCTATATAAATCAGTGCTTTTTATTGGAGCGGGAAACGGATTGTATACAGCTGGTATTTTTACGTGACCGTCTGGCACAGCTTCTGGGACTGCAAAGAAATGGTATTTTTGCAGTCCGGCGCATTGCAGACAGGGAAGAAGAACTGCTTTCCAAAATGTTTCTTGACGATTTGAAAGTAGCGGCGGGGGCAACCATGAAACAGATTAATATCGCGATGATGGAACAGGTGATTGAACAATATCCGCAGGAAGCGCGGACGGTTCGTATTGCCACGCACCTTTGCAGTCTGATGTCGGCGAGCCAGCGCCTGACAGTGCGTGAAAAAGCAGGCGAACTGCTTGTAAAAATCATGTGTAATATTTCTTCTGACCAGTGTAATGAAATGGTGATTGAACTGACGGAAAGCCTGGATTCGGGAGATTATCAGTATGCAAAATTTATTCCGCATTATCTTGGCCGCATGGTTTTGTACTTACAGCCGCAGGAGCTTGATGAACTCATAGAGGATACCTTTTATAAAAGGGTAAACGGAACGAGTGAAAAAGCAGCAGTATACACCTTGCATACGATTGGGACGATTCTTGAAAATTACGGCAGTTACCGGGGGCGTGATAAAGCACCAGAGGCTTATGAACAGCGCAAAAAAGTATTGCTTGGATATTTGATGAAAGGTCTGGTGCATTTTAAGGAATCTATCAGTATTGAAGCCCTTAATATTATCGGACACGAACTGTTTGGCAGTGAAAAGCTGGCGCCGGATGAAAAGTGTGCCTATTTTTCTTATATCGCAAAACATCTGATGAGTGCGGTGGGAGAGCAGTCCAGGGATGCATTGTCATTTTACAACCGGGCATCGGCGCTTAGTTATCTGTACCGGTTTATTACGGCATACGAATTTACATACGGCAGGTTTGAAATACCGCAGATATCGAAAGTGGCATTTTTTCCGGGGACATTTGACCCGTTTTCATCAGGACATAAAGGCATTGTAGAAGCTGTGCGGAAAGCCGGGTTTGAGGTATATCTTGCAATTGACGAATTTTCATGGTCGAAAAAGACACAGCCGCGCTTAATCCGCCGCCGTATTGCGAAAATGTCAACGGCAGATATCGGCTCGGTCTATCTTTTTCCTGACAACTGTCCGGTAAATATAGCCAATCCGTCCGATTTGAAAAAATTAAAAACACTGTTTCACGGCCGTCCGGTCTATATTGTCACAGGGATGGATGTGATTGCGCACGCATCGGCATATCAGGCACCGCCGGTCATGGATTCCATTCATCACTGCAATCACATTGTCTTTACAAGAAAAACGTCAAAGGATAAAAATGCGCTCGATGAAAATCTGCTGATTGCACAAAACCTGTATGAGGACACGATAAAACTGGAGCTGGGCAGTGAATTAGATGATGTCAGTTCTTCTAAAATACGGGAAAATATTGACCGCGGACGGGATATTTCCAATCTGATTGACCCACTGTGCCAGCGGTTTATCTATGAGTATGGAATTTATCTTCGTGAGCCGCAGTATAAGGAATTACAGCTTACAAAAACCTTTGTGGCAGAAGCAGAGCCGCTTGGAGAAAAGCTTTCAGAAAACCGGTATCTTTTTTTTGGCAATGCTGGGGTTTTTGCACACAGAAGCGGTGCAGAGCAGATGATTGTCCGGCGCAGCATGGGAAACGGCGAAGTGCTTGCCGCCGTCGGCTATCATGAAGTGTTATCCGACCGGTTTTATGAAGAATTTCAGGACGAAGCCGCAGTGCATTATCTTCGTAAAAATGCGGCGGGCAGACTGGCGGTGATTACAGGAGTTGCAGGGCTTCGTGATGAAAAGGTCTATGAGTGGATACAGCTTGCCATGACGGAAACGATTGCCGCGTGCTTAAAGCTTGGATTTACCCATATTGCCTGCCGCTTTGAGAATGAAGAACGGGAAATGGATATGGAAATGGAAAAACTGCTTTACCGCTTCGGCTTTTTAAAAATGCCTTCCGGCGTGAAAAATAAAGACCGCTATCTTGTGGATATGACGTATCCGCTGGTGCTGATTCAGAATGTATCCACCGTGTTAAAAGCGCCGTTTGACAGGAATCTGCGTGTCAGAAAGGTACTGCTTGAAACAGGTCATGCGCTTTTGGATGCCATGAAGGAGTTATATCCGGGCAATCTGGTGATATCATTTGATGCACAGCACATGAACCAGCAGATGATGGACCTCATTACCTTTGAAAACCATGTACCGGCACAGCAGGGGGCAAAACGTGTGCTGGGTAAAAAAATGTGTGTGCCGTTCGGTAAAATTTTAAGAGATGTCGTTGTACCCAATACCGTGACCAAAGCCATTTATACGGAAAAGGTGTATACAAGGGATGCATCGGCTTCACGGATTGAAGAATATCCGAACTATTCGCCGCTTCCGACACAGATTGAAACAATCAAATCCTTTAAAAGACCGGTGATTTTAGCAGACGACATTCTGCACAAGGGCGACCGCATTAAAAAGCTCTACCCGATGTTAAAAAAAAGCGGCGTGCCGGTAGAACGGCTTGTTGTCGGGATTCTGTCCGGCCACGGAACGGATTTGTCGAGTATGTTAAAGCTTCCTGTGGAAAGCATTTATTATATTCCCAATGTCAAAGCATGGTTTCAGGAATCGACCCTGTATCCGTTTCTTGGCGGGGATATGATTGAGCAGACACAAAAAAGCCGGACGGGACTGCTTCCGGCAATTAATCAGATACTGCCCTATGTTATTCCGCAGTTTTTGCCGGAGCTTGGCTGGCAGCAGTTTAACAATCTCTCGCTAACCTGTCTTTTAAATACACAGAAAATCCTGCGTGTGCTGGAGGCAGAATACCAGAAGGGGTTTGGCAGAAATCTGACACTGGGACGGCTTGGCGAGGCAGTTAAAGACCCGTACTGCGTGGACGTAGGCAGTCATGTCACGCTGGATTTAAATGTCCAGGCATCAGAATACATTGAAAATGACATTATCCGGCTTAAACATTTAAAAAATCTTGTGGACTAAAAAATCCGCAGAATGGAGAAGACTATGAACAATCTAAATCAGCTTGGAACAGAAAGAAAACTGCGCAGTGAAAAAGGAAAACATCCTTTTAAAAATCCGCGCTGGGTGTATGAGGGGGAAAAATTAAGGGTTCACATCGCGGCACTCGGCGATGTTGGCGCTACAACCCTTATGGGGTTAAAGCTGCTCGGCAGTGATGTGATTGAAACCATAGGAATTATAGATTTAGATGAAAACCGGATGAAGCGGTACGAGGCAGAATGTAACCAGATTTGTTATCCGTGGGCATATGATGTGCTTCCCGATGTCGTCCTTTTAAAGGAAGATGAACTGTTTGACTGTGATGTTTTTATTTTCTGTGCAACCAAAGGCGTGCCGCCGGTCGGTACGGCAGTGCAGGATGTACGCATGCAGCAGCTGAAAGCCAACCGCAGTATTGTGGAAATCTATGCAAAAAAAGCGCGGGCTTGTGGATATGACGGACTTTTTGCCGTGGTTTCAGACCCGGTTGAACCGCTGTGCAATGCGGCGTGGCAGATATCAAACTGTAATGAATCCGGTGCATTTGATGACAACGGACTGCATTTAGAGCAGGTGCAGGGCTACGGACTGGGTGTGATGAATGCGCGGGCGGTGTATTATGCAAAGAAAAATCCGGGGAAATATGGATTATTTTTAACAGAAGGGCGGGTTTTCGGACCGCATGGAAAAAGTCTGGTGGTTGCAGACAGTATTACGCAGTATCACGACAAAGAATCAAGAGAACTTTCAAAGCTGGCGGCAGAGGCAAATCTAAGCGTGCGCGCGCTGGGCTTTAAGCCATATATTGCACCGGCGCTTTCATCTGCCGCCATTTCCATTCTGCTGACCATGCGGGGCGCAGACCACTACGGCTCGGTCGCACTGCATGAAATCTATTTCGGCTGTAAAAATAAGTACACGAAAGAAGGGCTGGAAACAGAGTGTCAGGAACTGCCGGGACAGCTCTATGAACGGATCCGGTCCGCCTACCGTGAACTGGAAGAAATCAGTGATAACTGCTGATAAAAGATTTGTAATAAGAAACCGGTAGTAAAAGGGCGTAACTGTAAGCTAACAGACAGAAAGGAAAAGAGGTGAAACAAATGCTGGCAGTGGTCTGTCCGATAGAAGGCGCCGTACCGGAAAGATACGGACAGCTGATTGATACGGTACTGCAAAATGCAAAAAAAGTATCCGGTGATAAAAAGGATACGGAAGCGGCAGTTATTCTGCGTGATGAGAAAGACTTTCTATACTGGTGCGAAACGCAAAAAAAGCCGGGCAGCTGCATTGTGTTTGCGGTGCATCTTGACCGTTCGGGGATTAATCTGCGGCTTTATGCCATTTTAAAGGAAATGGATTATCATACGGACTGTCTTTTGGGCTGTACAGGGGCAATTCTGGTTGACGGGGAAAATGAACTGTATACAAAAAACATGGCAAAAAAAATCGCATTTTCGCTAAACCGCGCAGGCTGTATGCTGCCGGGACACACCTTTGCAGAGGCAACCGGCTCGTTAAAAAACCAGACAAAAAATGCAATGCACAGAAACCTTTCATTAAAAGAAGCTTTTTTTGCCAATGCAGGAGAGGCAGTCTGTCATGCACTGGAATACGCAGACGGGTGTACCCCGGCACACACAGACCGACCGGCACGCCTGCTGTGCATTTATGCGGGCAATAAACAAAAGAGCAATACCTGTTTATTCTGGAAGCTGGTACGCAAGTTCCTTCCCGAAGATAAAATTGCAATCCGTGAAATCAATCTAAGAAACGGGGAAGTTGCAGACTGTCTTGGCTGTCCGTTTGAGGTCTGCCTGCATTACAGTGAAAAGGGTTCGTGTTTTTACGGCGGTGTCATGGTGGAACAGGTCTATCCGGCACTGCTTGAAAGTGATGCGCTCATGATACTCAGTCCAAATTACAACGACTCGGTCAGCGCAAATATTATGGCATTTATCAACCGTCTGACCGCATTGTACCGGAAGGTCGATTTTAAGGACAAGCTGCTGTTTTCCATTGTCGTATCCGGCTACAGCGGTTCTGATATCTTAGCGGAACAGCTGATTAGCTCCCTTCATTTTAACAAAGGCTTTGCGCTTCCTGCCCATGCAATCCGGATGCTCACGGCAAATGACCCCGGAGAGATTTTGTCCTGTAAGGATATTGAAAAGGAAGCCGCCGTCTATGCAGAACGTATTAAAAAAAATTTATATACATTTAATAAAAACTGATGTATAATAAAATGTACGATTCAAAAATCACCTATATATTACTTATGTAAAAATGCTTTTACAAAAGGAGTAAGACAATGAATATTAAAAGAAATATTTTGCTGAATGCCGGACCGTCTACAACGACCGATACGGTAAAAATGGCACAGGTTGTACCGGATATCTGTCCGCGTGAAAAAGAATTTGCTTCTATGATGAAGGATTTACGCGCAGATTTATTAAAGACGGTACATGCAGACCCACAGCAGTATACATCAGTTTTATTCTGTGGTTCAGGTACATTAAACATTGATGTGTGTTTGAATTCACTGCTTCCGGCAGATAAAAAGGTGCTGGTAGTCAACAACGGCGCATATAGCACCCGTGCCGTGGAAATTTGTGAATATTACGGACTGCCGCATATCAATCTGCAGTTCCCGGTACTGGAACGTCCTGATTTGGATGTGGTACGAAAGACACTGGAAGAAAATCCGGACATTGCGCTGGTATACACCACACACAATGAAACAGGAACCGGTATTTTAAATCCAATCCGTGAAATCGGTGCATTGGCACACGAATTCGGTGCGGTATTTATCGTTGATACGACCTCCACACTGGCAATGCGCCCGATTGATGTGCAGAAAGACAATATCGATTTCTGTATGGCATCGGCACAAAAGGGACTGATGGCGATGACAGGTCTTTCCTTTATAATAGGAAGAAAAGACATTATCGAAGCTTCAAAAGACTATCCGAAGCGTTCGTATTACTGTAATCTGTATTTACAGTACCATTTCTTTGAAAAAACAGGAGAAATGCATTTTACACCGCCGGTACAGACAATTTATGCAACAATACAGGCATTAAAAGAGTATTTTGCGGAAGGCGAAGAAGCCAAGTGGGCAAGACATACCCGCGTCTTTAATGCAATCCACAAAGGACTGGACGAGCTGGGATTTAAAGATGCCGTTAAGAGAGAATGGCAGGCAGGTCTTGTAGTATCGCCGATTTATCCGGACGACCCGAACTGGGATTTTGAGAAGGTTCATGATTACTGTTATGAGCGTGGATATACGATTTATCCGGGTAAGATTTCTACAACGAACACCTTCCGTCTGTGCGCTTTAGGTGCGATTGACGAGGACGACATCACGGCATTTTTCAAGGTATTCCGTGAGGCACTGGAACATTACAATATTGCGATTCCGGTTGTATATAATGATTAATAGAAAGAAAGAGAGAAACAGATGAAAAAAGTATACGCATGTTTTTGTACCGATGTGATTCATGAGGGACATTTAAACATTATCAACAAAGCAAAAGAATATGGCGAACTGGTTGTCGGTATTTTAAGTGATGAGGCAATGATCCGCTACAACCGTTTCCCGACGATCGGTTTTGAAGAAAGAGTGGCATTGTTTAAGAATCTGGAAGGTGTCAGTGAAGTCGTAATCCAGCATGATATTATGTATGATAAGATTATTGAAGAAGTAAAGCCGGATTATGTCATTCACGGTGACAACTGGAAAGAAGGTCCGGAAGCGGCAATCCGTGCCAATGTCATTGAAGTATTAGAAAAGAACGGCGGCGAATTAATCGAAGTGCCGTATACTTATAATGAAAATGTAAAGCGTGTTGATGACCGCTTAAAAGAAAAACTGGCGATGCCGGAATTCAGAAGAAAACGTTTAAGACAGCTCATTAAAATGCGTCCGATTGTAAAGACGATTGAAGTACACAGCGGTTTAACCGGTCTGATTGCGGAAAAGACAGTTGTGGAAAATGATGGTGAATTTGACCAGTTTGATGCAATGTGGATTAGTTCCCTCTGCGATTCAACTGCAAAAGGAAAGCCGGATATTGAACTGGTAGACATGACTTCAAGATGCAGAACAATCGATGATGTCATGGAAGTTACAACAAAGCCGATTATTTTTGACGGAGATACAGGCGGACTGACAGAGCATTTTGTATATCTTGTGCGCACACTCGAACGTATGGGTGTTTCAGCCATTATTATCGAAGATAAGACCGGTTTAAAGAAAAACTCCCTGTTTGGTACGGAAGTAGCACAGACACAGGATACAATTGAGAATTTCAGCGCCAAGATTGCCGCAGGCAAAAAGGTACAGCTGACAGATGACTTTATGATTATTGCGCGTATTGAGAGTCTGATTTTAGAGCAGGGTATGGAGGATGCGTTGAACAGAGCCAGAGCGTTCCGTGATGCAGGCGCTGATGGCATTATGATTCACAGCCGTAAGAAGGACCCGGCAGAAATTCTGGAATTCTGCGATAAATTCCGTGCAGAGGATAAGGAAACACCAATTGTGGTTGTTCCGTCTTCATTTAATACAATTACGGAAGCAGAACTGGCAGAACACGGTGTTAATATCGTTATTTACGCAAACCAGCTGACAAGAAGTGCATTCCCGGCGATGGAACAGACTGCCAAGGATATTTTAAAGTATCATCGTGCAAAAGAAGTGGACAGCCGTTTAATGCCGATTAAGCAGATTCTGACATTAATTGATGAACTGTAAGCTTTTTTGAAAGGATAAGGGAAATGGAAATCGCAATTTTAATGGCGGCGGGCATGGGTACACGCATGCGCCCGCTGACCGATGTTACGCCGAAGCCGCTTGTAAAGGTACACGGCACATCAATGATTGAAACGATTATGAAGGGGCTGGAACGCAGAAACGTATCAAAGATTTACGTTGTTGTTGGATACAAAAAAGAGCAGTTTGCATATCTGGCAGAAAAATATGACAACGTGGAACTGATTGAAAATACGGAATTTGAAACGATTAACAATATTTCGTCTATTCATGCGGCAAGAAAAGTTATGGGAACGGCAGACTGCTTTATCTGTGAAGCGGATTTGTATATTTCGGATTTATCTATTTTTGATGCAGAACTTTCACGTTCCTGCTATTATGGCAAAATGGTTCCGGGTTTTTCCGATGACTGGGTGTTTGACTGGGATGGAGAACGTATTACACGTGTCGGAAAAGAAGGGACAGACCGTTATAACATGGTCGGCGTTTCCTATTTTAAGAAAGCAGATGCGGCAGTTATCCGCGATGCCATTGATGCAGCATATGAAAAGCCGGGTTATGAGGGCTTATACTGGGATGAAATCGTAGACCGGCAGTTAGATAAGTTAAACCTTGATATTCATCCGGTTGAAAAAGAGCAGATTGTTGAAATTGACTCTGTGGCAGAGCTGGCAGTGATTGATGAAAGCTACCGTGAGGTATTGGAAAAAATGCAGGCAGAATAGGTCTGTATCAGAATGGAGATAAAAAATGCAGGTTCAGAAGTTTGTTGAAATTATCGGTGCAGAGTTTTATGCAGGTGTACCGGATTCACAGTTAAAAGCACTGTGCAACTATTTAATAAATACATATGGGATAGATTCCCGACATCATGTGATTGCCGCAAATGAAGGAAATGCGGCGGCGCTGGCGGCAGGATACCATCTGGCAACAGGAAAGGTGCCGGTTGTCTATATGCAGAATTCCGGCGAAGGAAATATTATCAATCCGGTGGCATCACTTTTAAACGACAAAGTGTATGCAATTCCGATGATTTTTGTTGTGGGCTGGAGAGGAGAACCGGGGGTTCATGACGAGCCGCAGCACATTTATCAGGGTGAAGTAACGATAAAACTGCTTGAAGATATGGATATCAAGCCATTTATCGTGGGAAAAGAAACTACAGAAGAAGAATTAAAAGCTGCCATGGATGACTTTAAAACTGTGCTTGCACAGGGAAAAGATGCTGCCTTTGTAATCCGCAAGGGTGCGCTCTCTTATGATGAAAAAGTTGTTTATAAAAATGACAATACGATGATGCGTGAAGATATTATCCGCCATATTACAGACGTTTCCGGAGAAGACCCGGTGATTTCCACAACAGGAAAGGCAAGCCGTGAGTTATTTGAAATCCGTGAAGCAAAGAAGATGAGCCATAAATATGATTTCCTGACAGTCGGTTCCATGGGACACAGCTCATCAATTGCACTCGGTGTTGCAGAAAGTATGCCGGATACAAAAATCTGGTGTATCGACGGTGATGGTGCCGTGCTGATGCACATGGGAGCTATGGCACTGCTCGGAGCGAATGCGCCAAAAAATATGGTGCACGTTCTGATTAATAACGGCGCACACGAAACGGTTGGCGGCATGCCGACTGTCGGCGGTAATATTGACTGGATTGGTGTGGCAAAATCATGCGGCTATCCGAATGCAGTATCCGTAGATACGTTTGAAGCACTTGATGAGGCTTTAAAGGCAGCGAAAAACCGCAGCGAATTAAGCCTGATTGAAGTGAAATGTTCTATTGGTGCAAGAGAGGACCTTGGACGTCCGACGACAACAGCGCTTGAAAATAAAGAAAATTTCATGGCGTATTTAAAAGAGTTAAAGGGTTGACAATCTTGACAATCCGGGCCATAAAAGGTATAATCAAAGAACCGCGCAGCCGGGGCATTAGCGGCGCCTTGTACCTGCAATCCGCTATAGCAGGGGTGATATCGGGCCGAGGGCAGTTTTCTGTAGAGCTGCCCGGTATAAGTGGTGTTGACGTCTGGGTCTTTCGCAACAGGAATTCATGAACCATGTCAGGTCAGGAATGAAGCAGCATTAAGTGAAACCTCCTGTGTGCCGGAAGGGTGCCTGGGCCGAGCTAACTGTACCGGTAACGTCTGTGGACAGCTGTACGACGTCCGGTGCGCGGTTTTATGATGAGAATTGTTTTCGTCAGCACATATTATATGTAACACATATTACGTGTAACACATAGTATGTGGTGGCTTTTTTTACATTTATAAAGTAAAAGCAGTTCGCAGCGGTATTTTTAGAAAAGCGCCGTCCGTGGCGGCAGAATGAGAGAAAATATGGCATATCAGGCATTATACAGAAAATGGCGTCCTTTGGAATTTGAAGATGTCAAAGGACAGGAACATATTGTTACAACATTAAAAAATCAGATACGGGCAGACAGAATCGGGCATGCGTACCTTTTCTGCGGAACGCGCGGAACCGGTAAGACAACCGTGGCAAAGATTTTTGCAAAGGCGGTCAACTGCGAGCATCCGGTGGACGGCAGTCCGTGCGGGGAATGTCCGACCTGTAAGGCGATTGCCGAAGGGCGTTCCATGAATGTCATTGAAATCGATGCCGCATCGAATAACGGTGTTGACAATATTCGTGAAATCCGTGACGAAGTCCAGTATTCACCGACGGAGGGCAGGTATAAGGTTTATATCATCGATGAAGTGCATATGCTTTCCATAGGGGCATTTAATGCACTGTTAAAAACACTGGAAGAACCGCCTGCATACGTTATTTTTATTCTGGCGACAACGGAGGCACATAAGATACCGGTTACGATTCTGTCGCGCTGCCAGCGCTATGATTTCCACCGCATTTCTATTGAAACGATTGCAGGGCGGTTATCGCAGCTGATGGAAGCGGAACATATCAATGTCGAAGAAAAGGCAATCCGGTATGTTGCTAAGGCGGCGGACGGTTCCATGCGAGATGCGTTAAGTCTGTTAGACCAGTGCATCGCCTTTTACCTCGGACAGGATTTAAAGTATGAAAATGTGTTAGAGGTGCTTGGTGCGGTGGACACGGCGGTATTTGCCGAAATGCTGTCGTACATTTTAAAGGCGGATACGTATGCGTGCATGCAGCTTTTAGAGCAGATTATTATGCAGGGCAGGGATTTAGGACAGTTTGTCAGTGACTTTGTATGGTATTTAAGAAATCTGCTGCTTGTAAAGACAACGGATGATGAAGCGAAGGCGGAAGACATTATCGATGTTTCGGCAGATAATTTAGAGCAGTTAAAAAAAGACAGTAAACAGGTCGATGTCGATACACTTATGCGCTATATCCGCGTGCTGTCGGAGCTGGCAAATGAGCTGAAATTCTCAACACAGAAGCGTATTAAAGTCGAAGTGACACTTATTAAGCTGACGCGTCCGGCGATGGAACAGCGGCAGGATATGGGCGATGTGATAAGCCGCATCACCCTGCTTGAGCAGGAAATGCAGGAAGCCATGGAAGCGTTAAAAAACGGCGTGGCGGCAGGTACTCCGTTTGCGGCAGGTACACAGGGCATAAGCGGTATGGCAGATATAGCGGGTGCGGCAGGCAATGCCAGCAGCTATGCAGGCAATGCCAGCAACTATGCAGGCATGGCAGTGTCCCAGCCGGTACAAAAGCGCGTAATAGAGGCAATGCCGGAGGATATTAAGCAGCTGGCAAAGCAGTGGGACTCCATTGTCCATTCGATTGAAGAACCGCTAAAGCGCATCCATTTATTAAATTCACATGTAACGCTTGCAGAGGATGGGCAGAGTCTGGAACTGATGACGTCTTCCCCGACAGCCTATGAGCTGTTTTCAAGGGAAGATGACAAGGCAGAACTGGTTGCGCTCATTGAGGAGCGGACAGGAATCCATGTGAATCTGATTGTTACAAAGCTACAGGATGGAGAAGATTTTCAAAATCGATTTACAGATATCAGAGAATCCGTTAATATGGAAATAGAAGTAGATGATAAGGAGGAATATATCTAATGGCAAAAAGAGGTGGATTTCCGGGAGGTATGCCGGGCAACATGAACAATCTGATGAAGCAGGCACAGAAAATGCAGAAGCAGATGGAAACACAGCAGGCAGAGCTGGAAGCAAAGGAATTCAGTGCGGCAGCAGGCGGCGGTGTTGTAGAAGTAACCGTTACCGGTAAAAGAGAGGTTACAAAGGTCAAGATTGACCCGGAAGCCGTAGATCCGGATGATGTAGAAATGTTAGAAGATTTAATTATGGCAGCAACCAACGAAGCACTCCGCAAGTGTGAAGAAGAATCACAGGCGCAGATGTCTAAGATTACCGGAGGACTTTCAGGACTGACAGGAGGCCTGTTCTAATGGACATTTACAGCGGTCATATGAACAAGTTAATAGAACAGCTGTCGAGATTACCAGGGGTTGGGGCAAAAAGCGCCCAGCGCCTGGCATTTCACATTATAAATATGCCAAAAGAAGAAGTTGAGGGACTGGCATCTGCCATGACGGATGCCAAAGCGCATATTAAATACTGTAAAGAATGTTTTACGCTGACAGATGATGAAATCTGCCCGATCTGTGCCAATGAAAAGCGCGACCACAGTACGATTATGGTGGTGGAACAGACACGCGATATGGCGGCATATGAAAAGACCGGAAAGTATGAGGGTGTCTATCATGTACTGCACGGTGCAATCAGCCCGATGCTTGGCATCGGTCCGTCCGACATTAAGTTAAAGGAACTGATGAAACGGCTCGAAGGCGATGTGCAGGAAGTCATCATTGCAACCAATTCAAGTCTTGAAGGTGAAACGACAGCGATGTATATCAGCCGCCTGATTAAGCCGACAGGCATTAAAGTAACCCGCATTGCAAGCGGTGTGCCGGTTGGCGGCGATTTGGAATATATCGACGAAGTGACACTGCTGCGTGCATTGGACGGTAGAACGGAATTGTAGGATACTATGTTAAACGATATTATTACAGAACACAAAGAGCGTATGCTCAATCTCAAAAAATATTATCCTTTTTTTAAGCTGATGGATGTATCCTTTGCCCAGTTTCAGGAAGGCAGATATGAAATGCTGGACATGGGATATATTGTCATGGGGATTCTGCGCTTTTTTATTGAGGAGAATAACTTTAAAGAAAAGGACGTCACTTACCCGGAATATCTGGACTTTATTACATCATTGCTCAAACGGGACTTTGGGCTGAATCTTTCAGCACAGGAATACAAAGAACTTGCCGATTACATTTTCGATAAAATTAAAAATGAAGGCAGACCGTTTACATTTCCATATTATGATCCTATTGAAAAGAAAAAATGTATTTCACGTATCAAGGTACTGGAAAGTGCCATCCGTGACCATACGGTATGGTATTCCATCAGTTCCGATGCAATTGAATTCTATCTGGATACGAAAGAAATTAAAGAAGAAAGCAGAATCAGTGTGCAGCAGCTGCTCTTAGAAAAAATGATACAGGCACAGAATTTTCAGGGCGGCAAAGATGTGATTGTGCGGATTAATGAAGAAGTGGCACGCCTACAGCGCAGAAAAAATGAGATTATGGAATTGCTCGGCAAAGATGTCTTTGCGGGGATTGAAGCGTATGAAGATTTTGTCCATACGGGTATGCGCTGGTTTGATGAAGAAGAAAAGCTGTTTAAGAAAAATAAAGATTTTATCGAGGGTGCGCTTGCAAAGATGGAAGCCGAACCGGTACAGTCGGAGAGCTATTACCGTACTTTAAAGGAGATTTACGAGCTGGACAGCCAGTTACAGATAGCCATGACAAGGCACGGACAGCTTTTATCGGCATGTACACAGATGCAGCAGATGACAGAAGAAGCCGTGAAGCGGGCAAAACTCGGACGGTTAAGAAGCCATATCCATTTTGGGGCGCTTCTGACAGATTTAATCCGCAGCGACAATGCGGGGCTGTTAGAACAGCTTTTGTCGCCGGTATTACTGCCGCATATAAAGAAGCGGTTTACGCTGGATTCACTTGACGAGGCACTGACCGTGAAGCCAAAGCAGGCAGAAGCGGCGGAGAAAGTAGAAGAAGAACCGCCGCAGGAAATTCAGTTTGCAGATGAAATGGAAGATCAGCGTATCCGTAAAAACTATACATTTTTAATGAATAATCTGCTGGCGGCATTTGAAAAGAGAGATACGTTTACGCTTTCGGAATTTGGCGCGGCAATGAGCAGAATGTATTCGCCGGATATTTTAAAAAATGCGGATTACTATTCCTTTTTTGTCAACCTGTGTCAGAAACAGGAGTATGTCATCGGCGGTCAGACGGAAAATGAGAGTTTTCTCGATGACATTTTAAGCGGCGCATTTGCAGACCGTGAACCGGTACATTTTACGATTACGCCAAAATCCGCAGGAGCGCAGGACGAACAGCCAATGGAACAGTCTGAACTGGTGTTTGAACGGAAGGGAACAAAGTAATGGAAAGCAGAAATATAGAAAAGGCACTGGAAATATCCGCAAAACTGGCGGCGGGGGAAACGGTAAGCGAGCAGGGGACAAATGCTGCCCTGTATCAGGAATACAGTACCAACCCGGAAGTGTATGATATGGTATTGTTGTCGTTAAAGAAAATGGAACTTTCGGTTTATGAATATAATAATTCGCTGTTTGCCGCGCCAAAAGCGCACGGCAGCCTGTTTGGCTACAGCAATGAAGCGCTGCGCCGGGAGCTGGGACTGCGTACCAACGGTGAACTCTATCTGGCGTATTTTATCATCTATAATATTATTATGGAGTTTTATACGGATACCATCAGTGCAACGTATGCCGAATTTGTCCGCGTGGAAGACATTGTCCGCAAGGTGGACGATACAACGGCAGGCATTGTGGATAAGAAAAACGGCTTTGTTTTAAGTGAAATTGAGGAAAACAGCTTCCGCAGCCTTGCGTTAAGCTGGGACAGCCTGCCGGCGGCAACCGTGGAATTGTCGGAATTAAGGGCGGCGAAGAATTCCAAGTCGGGTTTTGTAAAGCTGGTCTGCAACTTTTTAGTCAGCCAGCAGTTATTAAGTGACAATCAGGAGCGGTACTATCCGACAGACCGTTTCCGCGCAGTTGTTGAAAATTATTTTGACGAATCCAGAGGAAGAATCATGGAATTGTTAGACCAGTCAGGAGAGGAGAGGGACGAACATGCCGCAGATTAACAGAATCCGTGTAAACAATGTAAAATACAATTTCGGTACGCAGTATTACGATGACTTTATGATGCGTTTTCACTGCCGTAACACGATTTATGACCTTGCAAACGGCGGCGGAAAGAGTCTTTTAATGCTGCTGCTGCTTCAAAATGTGATTCCGAACTGTACGCTTGATGAAAAACAGCCGGTTGAAAAGCTGTTCCGTCCGGGCGGCGGCAATACAGTGATCCACTCATTGATTGAATGGAAGTTAGATACCGCTAACAATGACGGCTATAAATATATGACAACGGGATTCTGCGCAAGAAAGGCAAAGGATACGGAAGCAGACGGCACGGAAGCGGACGGCATATCCGGGCGTTTTTCTGCGGCAGAAGAAGCACCGGCGGGACGTGACAATGCCAGCGTGGAATATTTTAACTACTGTATTTTTTACCGGGAGTTTGGTGAAAACGATATTAAAAATCTGCCGCTGACAAAAAACGGGGAGCGCATTACTTATAATGGTTTAAAGCAGTATCTGCGGGAGCTTGAACATAATGATTTCCACGTTTCGGTAAAAATATTTGACCGAAAGGGCGAATATCAGAGTTTTATCAGCAAGTATGGGCTGTATGAGAGCGAATGGGAAATTATCCGCGGCATCAATAAGACCGAAGGACATGTAAGAACATATTTTGAAACCAATTATAAGACAAGCCGTAAAGTTGTAGAGGATTTATTAATAGAAGAAATTATTCAGAAATCTTTCCACAATAAGCTGGCAGTGGGCAATGACGAAGGTCAGATGGCACAGACACTGCTTGATATTAAGGATACGCTTGCAAGACTGTCAAAGAAAAATGCACAGATTACCAATTATGATAAACAGATGGAGCTGCTCGATGCTTTTTCAGAGTATATTCTGGGATACCGCTCTTTATATGAAGAAAAGGGAAATCTGCGGGGACAGCTGTTAAAGCTGCTTATGCAGTGCAGACAAAATCTGTCGGGATACCGCGCGCAGGAAGAAAAGCAGAAGGACGAACTGCTTCATTTACAGGAAGAATTATTAAAACAGCAGCGCATGATCCAGACTGCCGAGGTGCTTACAGAACAGGCTTCCCTTGCGGGAATGGAAGAACTGATTGCTGCAAATGAGAAGAAGCGGGCATATTTTAAGGAACAGGAAGAACACTTAAAAAGGCAGATGGAAGAAACGGAAAGTCTGGTAGAATACCGCGAATATTTACAGTATCAGAAGCTCTACGATGAACTTTTGGCAGCCATTGCGGCAAACGGACAAACGGATGAAGAACTGACAAAACAGCTCTATGCACTGGCAGCGGTAATTGTGCCACAGCTTGTACAGAAAAAGAATGCTGCCGGTGAAGAATTGCAGAATGCAGAAACACAGTACCGGGCGTGTCAGAAAGAAGCGGCACAGGCAAAGGCAGATTATCAGGAATTACTGGGCGGGGCTGCGGCGGCAGAACAGATTGCAGTGCATACTGCCAAAGAGATTGAACAGGCAGAAAAAGAACTGGGTGCCTGTATGGAAAAGGCAGGAATCCTTGTGATGGAAAAGGCAGGCGAAGAATACAGTGCCTGTACACAGAAAATCAAAGAACAGGAAGAACGGCTTTTACAGACCGAGGGGCAGCTTTCACAGGTGGAAGCACTGCTTTCAAAGGGCAGACAGCAGCAGGCATCCTGCCGTGCGCGGATTGAACTGCTGACAGAACAGTTAGGACAGGCGGAAACCAAAAAAGAACAGGAACAGAAAGAAAAGCAGCAGCTTTTACAGTTAAAGGCCGTCTATGGGGAACAGGATACCCGCCGGGCATGCCGCGTTGTATTGGATAACCACCGCAGACTGGAAGCGGAATGTGAGCAGCTTACCGCTGACTGTACGCAGCTTACGCAGTTCCTTGAAAATATGAAGCACGGGATATTCAGTGCGGGCGGAAGACACCGGGAGAAGGTAAAAAGCTATCTTTCAGGACGGTATGGAGAAGATGTAAAAGAAGGCAGCGAGTGGCTTTCGGGGCTTTCGGAAGATGAAAGGAAACAGGTGCTTGCCGCATTCCCATATGCCGAGTATGCATTTATTGTTGAAAATGATTTTTCAAGAATCAAAGAAGACACGGTGCTTGCGGACTTTGGCAGAAGTGCCTATGTGATTCCGGTATTGTCTGCACAGGCGGCAAAAGCACAGCTTACGGCAGAAAATGAACAGTATGTTGTATATGCCAGAAAGGATATGGCATTTTTAAAGGATGAAAAGCTGCGCGGGCGGGAAGAAAAGCTGGCGCAGGAAGAACTGGCGGCGGCACAGGAAAAACTGGTCAGACTGACCGACAGAAAAGAAATTGTCTGGAATGACTACGTGCGCATACAGGAACTTTCAAAGCTGGAAGAAGAACCGGCAAAGAAAGAGTTTGAAGGGCTGTCTGTGCGTTTAGAGGAACTGCAAAAGGAAGCACAGCGTTTACAGGAAGAAATGGAACAGGAGGAAGCCCTGCGTAAAAAAGGCCGAGAGCGGAAAGCACAGGTGCAGGAAAAGCTGGCACAAAACCGGGAGCGGTATCCATATGTGCAAAAGTGCGCAAAACTGGCAGAGAGTCTTCTTGTACAGTACCGTGAAAAGCAGGAATACACGCAGAGGGCGGCAGATGCAAAGCAGGAACAGCTCTTAAAAGAGCAGGAAATGCAGGCGCAGGAAAAGGCAGAACAGACCGCCTTACAGCGCAAAAATGCACTGGCAGAAGAATACGACCGTCTGCAAAGCCGTCTTGACAAGCACTATCAGGCATATATAAGCGTGGAAGCCGACGGCGGACAGTCCGCAGGAATTCATGTGCTGCAGTCAGCGGCGGATGGCAGTGCGGTAGCAGGGTTAGCGGATGCTGACGGACATGCGCTGTCATTAGAACAGCTGGAGAACCGCTTTGCGGGAGTGAAAAAGGCATTGGATGAAAAAAATGCCGATGTGCATGATAAAGAAGAATTATTAAGACATTACCGTGCGGCAATGGGAAAATGTAGTACGGCAATTGCACGCCGCCATTTTACAATGGAAGAACTTGCGGCAAAAGAGGCACAGGGAGAAGCTGTCCCAAATCCGGATGATGCGCTCCGTGCGCTTGAGCAGGAACGTGAGCAGGCGGTACAGCAGGAAAAAGCGGCAGCAGAAGAACTGGAAGCGCAGAATGCATTAATGAACCGTCTGCAGGGAAGTATTGCACACGGAAAGAGCCAGATTGAAGAAAAGTACGGTGCTTTTGAAGCGTTTGACTGTGATAACCCGGAGCAGTTCATTGTACAGCATAAAAATTATAAGGACAGCATTGCAGGACAGATCAAAGAACTGGAAAAAGAGCAGAAACGCCAGACAGAAAAAATGCAGGATTTCCTTGTAATGGAAAAGGATTTGTCAAGAATTGTTGCCAAAGCGGGCGTTGAAGTGCCGGAAGCGTCAGAAACGGAAAATGCAGATACCATGGCAGGACAGCCGGAGGATACAGACATAAATGTAGCAGATTTTTCGGGCTATGAAACGGTACAGAAAGAATTTGAAAAGCTGTGTGCGCTTGAGGTGCGCAAGCTGGAAGAATTTTTAAAGAAAAAGGATAAGCTGACGGAAGAACTGACGGCATGTGATGCAAAAGAACTGGCATTGGAGATTAAAATGTCGGTTCATGTGCCAAAGGACATTGAAGCCGTTAAGCAGTTAAAGTCCAGACTTTCCGAAACCAATACGCTGATTGCACTGGAAAAAGAGCGCGTATCCAAAGGGATTTCCGATATGGAGCGTATCAAGGATAACTTTGAGAACCGGTGTGTCCAGATTTGCTGTAATATCAAGACGGAACTTGACCGCCTGCCAAAGCTTTCAAGCATTACGATGGATAATGAGGTTATTTCTATTATCGGGCTGTCCGTACCGTATGCCAAGGAATCCGATTATAAGGAAAGAATGGCGGCATACATTGACGAAACGGTCCTGATGGCGGAAAGCTTTGACAATACACAGGAGCGGTTAAAATATATCCGCAACCGGTTAAGCTGGAAACGCCTTTTTGCCGTGATTGTAACCGATATGAACGCCATCCGCGTAAGTCTTTATAAAAGAGAGCGCATGAAAGACCAGAGCCGGTATCTGCGGTATGAAGAAGCAGTGGGTTCAACCGGACAGTCACAGGGTATTTATATTCAGTTTTTAATTGCGGTAATTCATTATATTTCAAGTATCAATGCGCCGGCAGACAGTGCGGGTGTACTGGGCAAGACCATTTTTATTGATAATCCGTTCGGTGCGGCAAAGGATATTTATATCTGGGAGCCGATTTTTAAGCTGTTAAAGACCAATCACGTGCAGCTCATTGTTCCGGCACGAGGTGCAACCCCGGCGATTACGGGAAGATTTGATGTCAATTACATTTTAGGACAGAAGCTTGTACATAACCGGCAGCAGACGGTTGTTGTCGATTACTACAGCCGTACAAAAAATGAGGAACTTGAATATACGCGCATGGATTATGAGCAGGCAGTATTCGACTTCACACTATAGGCAAGAAACGCCTCAACGTTGGCATTTCTTTTTAAAAGAGTTTACAAGAATACTGCGCTGTGATAAACTTGAATAGAATATGTTTAAATCATTTATTTGATATATACAGTAAAGGTGGCGTTTGTTTTGGATAAGTATGAATTTAATATAAAAGTAGATCAAATTAAAAAGCTTGCTGCCAAGAAGTCATTTCAGGAGGCGGCAGCGATTGCCAAGGAAATGAACTGGCAGAAGGTGAAGGACTGGTCCACGCTGGCAACTGTTATTAACGTACAGGAAGCAGCAGGGGATTATCTGGAAGCAAGAGATATGGCAATTCTTGCATACAACAGAAATTTAGGCGGCAGAAAGCTGGTTTATAAGCTGGCGGAGCTGCTCATTAAGCTGGAAGATTTTGAAACGGCAGAGGAACTTTATGAAGAATATGAAAAGATGTCACCGCATGATGTCAATCGTTTTCTTTTGTATTTTGATTTAAGAAAGGCACAGAATGCCTCGGATAATGAACTTGTAGAAATCTTAGAGGACTACAAAGAGCATGAAATTGATGAAAAGTATATGTTTGAACTGGCAAAGTTATATGCCAAAACAGGCAGAAAAGAAGAATGTATCAAGACCTGTGATGATATTGTACTGTGGTTTCAGGACGGACAGTATGTGGAGAAGGCGATTCAGTTAAAGCAGGAATTTGGCGTTGAACTGACCAATACACAGAAAAAAATCTTAAAGGATATTAAGAATCAGAAGCAGGATATAGAAGCAACCAGAGAAATCATGTTTGAGGAACAAAAGCAGCTTGCGGCAATCCAGAGCGATGAAATTGAAGAAGCGGTGGAAGAAGCAGAAAGTGATGCGGACGATGATATTATTCTGCCGGAAGACGATGAAAGTACCCGTGGCATTAAATCTTTCTTTAAGAAAGCATTTCATTCGCGGGCGCAGTCAGAAGAAGATATGCGCGAAATAGGCTATGAAGATGATGACGAATCCGATGATTCCGATACATATGAGAACACTGGTGCGCAGGATACAGAAAAAACACCGGAAGAACCGGTATTTTCAGCGGAAGAATTTGTAAAAGAAAAGACAGTGACGGATACCGCACCAAAAGCAGAAAAAAAGGAAGCTGATACAACGGTGGATTTGTCTGAAAGTATTGACAAGGCATCCTCATCTTTACGTGAACTGATAGAAGATGCAAAGAAGAAACTGGAAGACAGCTGCGGCGACTTGTCAGGTAAAGAGGATTCATTCCGGCAGAAGGCTGTAAATACGGTCAAAGAACCGGCAGATGAAGTAGAGATTAAAGTGGACATTCCGGCATATAACAATCCGTATGATACACAAAATTTACAGGCGGCACTCGCTAAAAATTTAAGTGAATTCATGGAGGAAGAAAAAGCAGAGGCAGAGGCACTGCGTCCTCAGCCGGCGAAGCAGGAAGAAACGGCCGGTGAAAGTCAGGAAGATGAACAGATTGAAGGTCAGTTAAGCCTTGCAGACTGGTTAGAAGCGGTCCGTGAAGAAAAATACGGAAAGCAGAATACAAGGGAATTCTCAAAGACAGAGCTGGAAAAGATGTTAGATGAGAAGGACGAAAAGAGTGCGGCATACGAGCGCATTATGGTTGAGCAGAAAGCAGCGGCACAGGCAGCAGGCAAAGCCTTTGATGAAAAAGAAGCAAGCCGCCATGCACACGCACAGGTGATGTTACAGGCAGCAAAGACCGATCTTGCAATCCGCACCGGAAAAGCAACCGTACACTTAGAAGAAGCAGCAGCACAGGATGTCCGTCGTCAGCAGGCAGAGGAAGAAGCAAGAAGAAAAGCGGAGGCCGAAGTACAGATTCAGAGGCGCATGGAAGAAGCCCAGAAAGCAAGAGCCGAGGCAGAAGCCAGACGGTTAGCCGAAGCACAGCGTGTAGCTGAAGAAGCCAAGCGGGAAGCTGCAAAGAAAGCCGAAGCACAGCGTATAGCCGAACAGGAAGCAGCGCAGCAGGCAGAAGCCCAGCGGTTGGCGGAAGAAGCAGCACAAAGAGAACAGGCACAGCGTGCGGCAGAGCAGGAAGCGGCACAAAGACAGCGGGCGGCTGTCAGTGAGGAAGTTTCATTAAATACACAGCAGCTTCCGCCGATGGAAGACCATCTTTCCGATATGAATCCGCTGGAAGCAATCAGCAGTGCAAAGCTTGCCAGTGCCGTACAGCAGGAGAAAGTTTACACCGGCATGGGCGAAGGCACGGAAATTGATGAAGAAAAGAAGTTAAGCGGAGAACTTGCAAAGATTTTCAGAAAATACCGTGAAATGCCGGGACTGGAAAGCCAGCTGGCAGCATATTTTGAAAGCCTTGAACAGGAAATGGCGATTTCAACGTCGCAGATCGGCAATATTATCATTTCCGGTAATTCAAGCTCAGATAAGTCTGATCTTGCAAGAGCCATTGTGCGTGCGGTGAATTACCTGTATCCGGAACACACACGTAAGATTGCAAAGACGACCGGTGACAGTATCAATAACCGTGGACTGGCAAAGGCGATGAATAAGTTAAAAGGCACCGCACTGATTGTTGAAGGTGCGGGGGCAATCCAGCCGAAGCGTATGAGTGAAATGCTGGAATGTCTGGAACAGGATACGGAACGTATGATTGTTATTCTGGAGGATTCGGATGCAGAAATGAATGTACTGCTCAATTTCAATCCGGAAATGACACAGAAGTTTAATCATCGCATCGTGTTAAAACAATACACGGTCAATGAACTGGTTGAAATGGCAAGAAAATTTGCAAGAAAACGCCAGTATGAAGTCAGTGATGATGCGCTGCTGGAACTTTATTTAAAGATTGATAAATTACGTAATAATGTAGATAATATCCGTATGGATGATATTAAGGAAATTATCAATCACGCAATTGTAAAAGCAGAAAAACGCGGCTCAAAAAGATTCTTTGGCGGTTTAAAGAGAAAACGCGGCGAAAACGGAGATGTTACCATCCTTGTTGAAGCAGATTTTAAAGATTGATAAAAAAAATAAAAATGCCGGTACAGGCAGCACAATAAGAAATGGAGGAAATGAATCATTATGAAGAACATAGAGGAACTGTCAGTAAATACAATCCGTGTGTTATCAGCAGAAGCGATTCAGAAAGCAAAATCAGGACATCCGGGACTGCCGCTTGGCGCAGCACCGATGGCATATGAATTATGGACAAACCATATGAACCACAATCCGGCAGACCCGGAATGGGCAAACAGAGATCGTTTTGTACTCTCAGGAGGACACGGCTCGATGCTGTTATATTCTTTATTACATTTGTTTGGCTACGGAAATCTTTCTATGGAAGACTTAAAGAATTTCAGACAGCTGGGTTCATTGACACCGGGACATCCGGAATACGGTCATACCGTTGGTATTGAAGCAACGACAGGCCCGCTTGGACAGGGTATGGCAATGGCAGTCGGTATGGCAATGGCAGAAGCACATCTTGCCGCTGTATTTAACAAAGACGGTTACGATATTGTAGACCACTATACTTATGTACTTGGCGGTGACGGCTGTATGATGGAAGGTATTTCATCAGAAGCATTTTCACTCGCAGGAACATTAGGACTGCATAAGCTGATTGTATTTTATGATTCCAACAACATTTCTATTGAAGGAAGCACCGATATTGCATTTACGGAAGACGTAACAAAGCGTTTTGAAGCATTCGGCTTCCAGACACTTGAAGTTAAAGACGGCAACAATCTTGCAGAAATTGCTGCAGCGATTGAAGCGGCAAAAGCAGATACAACCCGTCCGACAATGATTAAGGTCAATACGGTGATCGGCTATGGCTGTCCTGCAAAGCAGGGTAAGGCAAGCGCACACGGTGAACCGCTCGGTGAAGAAAATGTTGCGGCTTTAAAGGAATATTTAGAGTGGCCTTGCAAGGAAGCATTTACTGTTCCGCAGGAAGTATATGATCATTTCAACGAAGCTGCCAAGAAGAAAGCAGCAGTTGAAGATGAATGGAATGTATTATTTGAAAAGTACAGAAAAGAATATCCGGATATGGCAGAAAAATGGGATGCTTATTACAACGGATATGATTTATCAAAGCTGTTTGATTCAGAAGATTACTGGAAGAAAGCAGAAAAACCGGAAGCGACCAGAAGCACATCTGGCAGCATTTTAAATGAAATTAAACAGCTCATGCCAAACCTGATTGGCGGTTCAGCCGACCTTGCACCGTCCAATAAGACAAACATGAAGGATGCCGGTGATTTTTCAAAAGACAATTATGCAGGCACCAATCTGCATTTCGGCGTCAGGGAACAGGCGATGGCGGCAATCGGCAACGGACTTGCACTGCATGGCGGATTAAAGGCATTTGTAGCGACATTCTTTGTATTCAGTGATTATACAAAGCCAATGGCAAGACTGTCCGCATTAATGAATCTGCCGCTGACATTTATCTTTACACATGATAGCATCGGTGTCGGAGAAGACGGACCGACACACGAACCGGTTGAACAGCTTGCGGCATTCCGCTCCCTGCCAAATTTCTGTGTATACAGACCGTGTGATAGAACAGAAACCGCAGCGGCATGGTACCGTGCAGTTACTTCAAAAGACCAGCCGACAGCACTTGTGCTGACAAGACAGAATCTTTCACAGATGCAGGGTTCTTCAAAGGAAGCGTTAAAGGGCGGCTATATCTTAGAGGATTCTAAGAAGGAAGTGCCGGATGCCATCATTATTGCCAGTGGTTCGGAAGTAGAACTGGCAGTTAATGCAAAGGCAGAACTTGCAAAAGACGGCGTGGACGTGCGTGTTGTCAGTATGCCGAGTATGGAAGCATTTGAAGAACAGACAGCAGAATACAAGGAATCCGTTCTTCCGAAGGCATGCCGGAAGAGAGTTGCGGTCGAAGCGCTTTCAGACTTCGGCTGGTACCGTTACGTGGGCTTAGACGGCAAAGTTGTTTCCATGACAGGCTTTGGCGCATCCGGTCCTGCGGCATCACTGTTTGAAAAATTCGGATTTACAACAGAAAATGTTGTAGCGGCTGTAAAATCTGTTTTATAAAAGTATTGAAAAATTTATGTAAAACATACAAAAAATTCAAAAAAAACACTTGCAATTCACAGCAGATAATACTATAATAAACTCAAGATTGTTGAAAAATTAACAAAGTCCTGCGGGGACATTCAACAAAATACATAGTATATGGAGGATTTTGAGTTATGACACGTTTTACATTACCAAGAGACTTATATCACGGAAAAGGATCATTAGAGGCATTAAAGACACTGGAAGGTAAGAAAGCCATTATCTGCGTAGGTGGCGGTTCTATGAAGCGCAACGGCTTCTTACAGAAGGCAGAAGACTACTTAAAAGAAGCAGGAATGGAAGTAAAACTGTTTGAGGGCATCGAATCCGACCCGTCAGTAGACACTGTCATGAAGGGTGCTAAGGTTATGGAAGAATACGGACCGGACTGGATTGTAGCGATTGGCGGCGGTTCTCCGATTGATGCAGCAAAGGCAATGTGGGTAAAATATGAATATCCTGACATTACATTTGAAGAAATGTGCAAGGTATTCGGTATGCCGAAGCTTCGTAAAAAAGCACATTTCTGTGCAGTATCTTCTACATCCGGTACAGCAACGGAAGTTACGGCATTCTCAGTTATCACAGATTACGAAAAAGGTATTAAGTATCCGCTGGCTGATTTTGAAATCACACCGGATGTTGCAATCGTAGACCCTGAACTGGCTGAAACAATGCCTGTAAAGCTGGTAGCCCATACAGGTATGGATGCGATGACACATGCCATTGAAGCGTATGTATCAACCGCAAACTGCGATTATACAGACCCACTGGCACTTCATGCAATTAAGATGATTCATGAAACACTGATTAAGTCATACAAGGGAGATATGGCAGCCCGTGATTCTATGCACAACGCACAGTGTCTGGCAGGTATGGCATTCTCCAACGCATTACTCGGTATCGTTCATTCAATGGCACATAAGACCGGTGCTGCATTTGAAGGCGGACATATTATCCACGGTGCTGCCAATGCAATGTATCTGCCAAAGGTTATCAAATACAATGCCAAGAATGAGGAAGCTGCCAAGAGATATGCAGAAATTGCAGATTTCATTCACTTAGGCGGTAATACAACAGAAGAAAAGATTGATAAACTCATCGAACTGCTCCGCAAGATGAATGATGAACTCAATATCCCGCACTGCATCAAGCATTATGGTGAAGGCGGACTTCCGGCAGAAGAAGGTATTGTACCGGAAGATGAGTTCTTAAAGAAGCTTCCTGAAATTGCAGCAAACGCAATTCTTGATGCCTGTACAGGTTCTAATCCTCGTCAGCCAAATCAGGAAGAAATGGAGAAATTACTGAAGTGCTGCTATTATGACACAGAAGTAGATTTCTAATCAATAAGCTTATAACGGAAAAATAAATTTTCCATTTTATGTTTCTCCTTTCATAAATGCCGTATTTTTCATAGAATATATGAAAATACGGCATTTTTTTTGCAACTATATCATGTTCGGTTTCGTATAAAGAATAAGAGGAGGTGGCAGGAAGTGTTTGAAACAGATGAAACGCTTATCAGGCGCATATTACAGGGGAAAGACCGTGAGGCAGGTGAACTGCTGGTTGAACGGCATTATAAAAGAATATATAAAGAGATTTACTTAAAAACTTCAGATGAGGAGCTTGCAAAAGACCTTACGCAGGAAGCATTTATACAGATATTAAAAAATCTATATCAGTTTGACAGTAAAAAGGCGTCCTTTAAGACGTGGATTACAAGAATTGCCTGCAATAAAGTGATTGATTACATGAGAAGCCGCCAGCACCATGAAATGCTTATGACTGAAATTTTGGACGATTATGATAAAGAAGATGCGCACAATCTTGAGGAACGTGTGACAAACCGCATGGCAACACAGCGGGTAGAGCAATTACTTGAAAAAGAGGAAGTACAAAACCAGAAGATATTTAACCTGAAAGCACAGCAGGGTTACACATTTGAAGAAGTCAGTACGATTACGGGGGTAACAAAAACTGCTGTAAAAAACCGCTATTACTCCATGGTGAGAAAGATGAGAAAGGAGCTGAGTGATTATGAGTAGGATTAAATATCCGGGTGAACAGGAAATGAAGCGCCAGATTCAGGTGATTTTGGATGAGTCCGGCATGTTTGAAGATGACGAAAAAAGTCAGGGTTATACAGAGTGTGTGCAGGTGAAGAAACGTCCGGCGGTAAAGACGGCGATTTTATTTCCCCTGGCAGCCGCGGCGGTAATGTTTCTTGTTGTCACTGCGGCAGGACTGATACCGCAGCAGACAAATTCCAGGGTCGAACCGATGACAAATGTGCTGACGGATGATACAATAAGATCAGTATCAAAAACACAGCTAAGCGACGATATTACGGTTCAGATTTGTACAGACTGTTCTTATCTGCCGTTAAAAGCATCCGGGTCAGACAGCGTATCGGACAGACAGATACAGTTTAGTTATACGTATCCGAAAATTTATTATCAGGGAACAGAGGTGGAGTCTGTTACGCGCTATTACGAGGACAGAATCGAACAGTTAAAAACACAGGCGCAGACACAGTTTAAGAATGTTGCCTTTGTAAAGGATTTGGATATTCCGGTAAAGATTTCATATCATTGTTCGGCATTAAACGATGTGACCGCACCGGAAAATAATCTGGTGTCAATTTATGAAAATTATTCGGAGAGTTATACAGCATACGATAAAGATGGGGCGTATGTTACGGTAATGACCAATGCTGTTTATGGTGGAAATTTTAATGCAAAGACAGGAAAGAAGCTCTCTTTAAATGAACTTTTTGAAGAAAATGACTTGTCAGGGCTGGAAAAAGAATGGATCGGTATCGGACAGACAGAACAGGAATTACAGACGATTGCAGATACGGACGCATGGTATTTATCGCAGGACGGACTGGCACTGTGTATCAACGGCTGTGAAAACGATTATGAGAATAACGCAGGAAAGCTGCGGTATCACAATGTTTCATGCAAAACAAATGTCGTGGCTTATGACACGCTTTCCGGATTAAAGAAAGGCTAAAAATCCACAGGCAGAATGAATACAGGAAGATACGGCAGAATGTGAGGAGAGTATGCCAAACGAGATGGAAGAATTAGAATTTTATTTAAAAAAGGCAAAACAGGTTGTATATGAAGTCAAAAAGACAGTTGTCGGCAAAGATGAGGCTATCTGCAAACTGCTGATGGCAATCTTAGCAAAGGGACATATTCTGATTGAAGATATTCCGGGGGTCGGAAAGACAACGATGGCGCTGGCATTTTCAAAGGCATTGGGATTGGAATGTAACCGGCTGCAGTTTACACCGGATATTATGCCGTCGGATCTGACGGGATTTAACTTATACAACCGTCAAACAGGGCAGTTTGAGTACAAGCCGGGAGCTGTGCTGTGCAATATTTTACTGGCAGATGAAATTAACAGAACCTCGCCAAAGACCCAGTCTGCGCTGTTAGAGGTGATGGAGGAGCGCAGGGTGACGGTGGACAGCCAGAGCATTGAGCTGCCAAAGCCGTTTATGGTCATGGCAACACAGAATCCGTTTGGTTCAATCGGAACACAGAAACTTCCGGAATCCCAGCTTGACCGTTTTATGATTCAGATATCACTGGGATATCCGACCGTGGAAGATGAAATTGCCATTTTAAAAAATAAGACAAACGGCAGTCCGAAAATTATTTCGGAAAAGGTGCTGACAGCAGAAGAATTAATGGCAATGCAGGCTTATGTGGAACAAATCTATGTCGATGACAGGGTTTATGATTATGTGGCGCGGATTGCAAAGGCAACGAGAAACAGCCCGGAGATTTTACAGGGCATCAGTCCGAGAGGAAGTATCGCGGTGCTTGCGATTGCCAAGGCGGAAGCGTTCTTACGCGGACATACTTATGTGCTGCCGTCGGATATCCAGTATGTATTAATGGATGCTGCGGCACACCGTATTATTGTGGATAACGGATTGAGAAATGGAAATGTGACGGCAGAAACGGCATTAAAAAATGTGCTTGAAACCGTTTCCGTGCCGAAACTGGATGTGAAAAGGGTCGTTTAAATGAGAAAAAGAAGACTTTTGTATATCGTCTGTCTGCTGGGGGTATTCTGGCTGAATGTCATCTATGTCGAATACCAGTTCTTTCTGCTGCTGGTACTGCTGATTGTTGTTCCGGCGATTTCCGGGGTGCTGTTTGAACTGGCGGCAAACGGATTAAAGCTGTATCTGAATATTCCACAGAAGGAAGTGCATCCCGGACAGCTGGTGACAGTGTGCATTAAGGCCGTAAACCGCCATGTGATATTTTTAGGGAAACAGCAGTTTCAGATTGGCGTGGCCTATCTGAATACTCCGGGAAATGAAAAGGAAATGCTGCAATGTGACGGAGTTACGGAAAAAGTACAGCAGACAATGGCGGAATTTAGTCCAAAGCACTGCGGCATCGCACAAATTGACATTGAAAAAGTATTTTTGCAGGATTATCTGGGGCTGATTGGTACACAAAAGAATTTTCGCGGAGGCTGTCAGCTTGCCGTACTGCCGGAGCCGGTTTTATCCACGCGGATCAGGACGGGGATGGAAAAACAGCAGGAATACCGCTATTCAGCGGTAGCAGATGACGATTCGGATATTCTGGATTTGCGGGCGTTCCGTCCGGGTGATAATTTAAACCATATCCACTGGAATTTAAGCCTTCGTACAGATGATTTGATTGTGCGGCAGTATGGAGAACAGATTGATGTAAAAAAAGTGATTCTTGTGGATTTAAGCATTTTGAACACAGCGCAGTACAGGAGCCGGATGGATGCAGTCTATACAGCAGTGGCTTCCATTGCCAATTTATACGTTGAAAATGAGGTGAATACGCTGATTCTTGCATGGAACGGACAGAAACAAAGTGCAGAGTATCTGGAAGTCCATGACCGGACAGAATTAAACCGTGCCATGATACGGCTGATGCAGATTCCATGCAGCAGCAGGGCAGGAGAGCATGCAGCGGCGGTATATTTAAAGGACATTGAAGCACAGGGACAGCAGGCATTATTTGTGACAGCAGGAAGCTATGAGAATAACAAAGTAAGAATTGTCAATGTGGAAAAGATACAGTTACAGGAACTGATCGATGAACTTTGGGAAAAGATATAAGGGACAGAAATTAGAAACAAGGGGTAAGACAGCATGGAAGAAAATCGTGAAATCAGTTACATCGTAAGAATGCTTCTTACAACAATCGGATCATATGGAATTATAAGGGTGCTGACTTCATGCGCCCTTTTTCAAGTGTCGGATATGGCAGTGATTTTTGGAATTTTGGCGGCTGCTGTTATTTGTGTGTACGGGCTGTACGGCAGAAAAAAGCATTTTTTAATCGTGACGGGGATTATATTTGCCGGATTGTCCGTTTTGAGTTTTGGCATTTTAAGAGCCGGATTCTGCCACATTTATAATGACTGTATGACAGCCCTTGAAAAGCCATACGGACTGAGTCTTGGCAGAATTGCCGTAAAGGAAACGGCGGCGCGGCCGATGCAGGAAACAATAGCGGTGTTGTTTATTGCAGTTCTTGTGACATTTGCAGCAGCAGTTATTGTGATTTACCTGCACAGTATGCTGGGGACACTGCTTTCTATTCTGCCGTTGCTTATTTTATTCGTATCGCTGGGAGCAGTCCCGGACAGCTGTACATTTTTTCTGTGTATCAGCTACGTGCTTGGTGTTTCGGCTTTGCAGGGGCAAAAAGGCGGGGAACAGCAGTCACTGATGGTTTTGTTTTTATGTCTGATTGCACTGACGGTTTCGGTTATTGTGCGCCCGCCGGTAAACTATGAACGGTTTCAGGTATTTCAGGTGTTAAATGAAGAAGCGAAAAACTGTTTTTCATGGGTCGGCGGAGATTTAGAAACAGATGTTGACCTTGCAAACGGTGGAATTAATAACGGGGAACTGGGGAAAATTGATGGTATCCGCTACAGCAACCAGACCCTGCTGACAGTAACCACGCAAAGTACTGGGAAAAATCAGTATTTTCCGAGGTTTATCGGGTTGGATTATGATACAGGCCGGTGGTCAGAGCTGCTAAGCAGTACACTAAAAAACGATCAGAAGGAAAATCTTGTGGATTATATGGATACACAGGCGCAGGCGCAGCAGTATATTGAAAATACAGTGGGCAGTTATTACCAGATGATAAAAAAAGTACCATATATTCTCCGGTATACGGATGGAACGACACAGAACGGAACCAATGTCATTGCCGGTGTGAATAGTTACAGTGCTTTTAATAATCTTTTGGAGTATCTGCGGTATGAGTATCTTGGCGGTGGTGCGCCTTTGTATAAAAATATGGTTTCTTATCAGAATCTGGTAAAAAATAATTATCTTGATGTGCCGTATGATGTACGGGAAGTGATTGAAAATCTGCTCGGAGAAACCAGCGTTACAACGACGGAACAAAAAGAAAATTATATTAAATATGTAAAAGATTATCTTTCACAAAACTATACTTACAATATGTTTCCGGGGAAAGTGCCGGAAAATGAAGATTTTGTAAAATATTTTCTGACAGAAAGCAAAGAGGGATATTGTACATATTTTGCAACGGCGGCAGTACTGATGTACCGCTGTGCAGGAATTCCGGCAAGATATGTCGAAGGATATGTGGCGGCAGATGATACTATAAAGTCGGGAGTTCCGATACAGACGACACAGACAAGAAAGACATCGGACAATGTGCAGACGGAAGAAAATGTTGTTGAATATCAGGTGGATTTAAAGGACAATGCGGCACATGCATGGGTAGAAGTCTATATGGACGGTTACGGCTGGGTTACGGTGGAAGTGACACCGCAGGCATCGGCGCAGGGCAGTACCGGTGCAGCCACAGAAGCAGGCGCATCATCCGGGGAAGGACAGAATATACAGCAGGAATTACAGACAGAAAGCCCGTCAGAAGTTTCCACAGACGGACAGGAACTGACACAGGATGCAGCCGTACAGCCGTTGGAACAGCAGACAGATTCAGTTCCGGAAATTTCACAGGGTGCAGCCGGAGAGGCAGATAACACGGCACAGGATGACAGCAGTGCAGGTAGTACGCATGTGGGGAAGGCGCAGACAGAATCTGCTTTTACACGGCTTGTAAAACAGTATCCGCTGCTTTGGATTCCAATCGGACTGATATTGCTGTTTACAGTAATGTCTGCTATAATTCTGATACGGTATTTTACTGTCAGACAGATGCGTACAGCAAAGAAAAGAAAGACAGATATTAAGAGTATGGTACAGGAAGAACGGCGGGAAATGGTGATGGAGGCTTACCGTAGTTTTGAAAAAATGCTTGCGACAGCGGGATATGGCAGAACAAGCGGTCTGGAGTACGAAGCGTATGCGGGCTATCTGACCGAGGCGTCGGAAATTTTTAAGGAAAATCATATCAAACGGATTTTTGATCTGGTACTGCGGTGTTCATTTTCCGAAATACCGGTCAGTGAGCAGGAGTACCGCGAGTACCGCAGGGATATGCAGAATATCCGCAATGCCATAGAACAAAAGCTTGGATTTTGGGAAAGACTGTATTTTAAGTATATATGGTTGTTTTAAATAAGGAGAGGTATGTTTGATTTAGAAGATGAGTTAAAGAAACTCCCGGCAAAGCCGGGAGTTTATATTATGCATGACAATACGGATACGATTATTTATGTGGGAAAAGCTGTGAGCCTGAAAAACAGGGTGCGGCAGTATTTTCAAAGCAGCCGGAATCATTCGTCCAAAATAAAGAAAATGGTTTCGCACATCGCTTATTTTGAGTATATTATTACAGATTCCGAACTGGAAGCGCTGGTTTTGGAGTGCAACCTGATTAAGGAGCACCGCCCGAAGTATAATACGATGTTAAAGGACGATAAAACCTATCCGTTTATCAAAGTTACGACAGGTGAAGCGTATCCGAGAGTTTTATTTTCAAGGGATATGAAGCATGGCGCGGGCAGATACTTTGGCCCGTATACTTCGGCAGGGGCGGTCAAGGACACGATTGAACTGCTCTGCAAGCTCTATAAAATCAGAACGTGCAGCCGCAATCTGCCAAAAGATGAGGGGAAACAGCGCCCATGCCTGAATTACCATATCGGGCAGTGCAGTGCGCCGTGCCAGGGATACATTTCTGAAATCGAATACAGAAAAAACGTAGATAGTGTGCTGGAATTTTTAAACGGCAATTATGATAAAATTTTAAAACAGCTGACGGCGCAGATGAATGACTGCGCGGAAAAACTCGAATATGAAGAAGCGGCGCGCTTCCGGGATTTAATCCAGAGCGTTAAGCAGGTGGCACAGAAGCAGAAAATTACGGCAGATGACGAAACTGACCGTGACGTGGTGGCGTGTGCAAGTGACGGCACGGATGCGGTGGTACAGATTTTTTATATCCGCAGCGGAAAGCTTCTCGGCAGGGATCATTTTCATATGAGCGTGGCGGAAGGTGATACCAGAAGTGATATTATCAGCGGATTTTTAAAGCAGTATTACGGCGGAACACCCTATATTCCAAATGTAGTAATGTTACAGGAAGAAATCGAAGACGCACAGATTATCAGCGAGTGGCTCGGCAGTATGAAAAAGCGCAAGGTGTCTGTTGTGACACCGAAAAAAGGCACAAAGGAAAAACTCGTGGAGCTGGCATATAAAAATGCACAGATGGTGCTGCTTCAGGATACGGAAAAGATTAAACGGGAAGAACAGCGGACGGTCGGTGCAATGCAGGAAATCGCAGACTGGCTTTCCCTGCCGCATCTGGTACGCGCGGAAGCTTATGATATTTCCAACACCAGCGGTATTGAATCCGTTGGTTCAATGGTTGTTTTTGAAAACGGACGGCCAAAGAAAAATGATTACAGAAAATTTAAGATAAAAACGGTGAAAGGACCGGACGATTATAAAAGTATGCGCGAAGTACTGACAAGGCGTTTTCTGCGCGGAAAAGAGCAGTCGGAAGGATTTGCGGTATACCCGGATATTATCATGATGGATGGCGGCAGAGGACAGGTCAATATTGCACTGGAGGTTTTAAAGGAGCTGGATTTACACATTCCGGTGTGCGGCATGGTCAAAGACGACAATCACAGAACCCGCGGACTCTACTATAATAATATAGAAATTCCAATTGACAGGAACAGTGAAGGGTTTAAGCTGATTACAAGGATTCAGGACGAAGCACACCGTTTTGCCATTACGTATCACAGAAGCCTGCGAAGCAAGGCACAGGTTCATTCGGTATTAGACGGTATTGACGGTATTGGTCCGGCAAGAAGAAAGGCACTGATGAAGCATTTCTTAGACATTGAAAAAATCCGCACGGCACCGGTGGAGGAGCTGATGAAGGTGGACGGCATTACGGAAAAGGTGGCAGAAAATATTTATGCGTTTTTCCATTAAAAACCCATAATTGACCGCGTACTATACGGTGTGATAAAATAAAAATACTAAAAAGTCAGCGTAAAGAGTGCGACAAAGTCGCCCAGAAATAAGAGGATAGTGTGAAAAATCCTTAAATCAAAGATTTTTCACACAACAGAATTTGTGCCGCAGGCGTCACGAATTCTGTTTATATCGCAGGACTGAATAATCAGTCCGCGATTCCTCCGGCATTAAAAATGCCTGCGGAAAGAGGAGTAGTATGAATGGAAGCGAAAGAGTGAAGCTGTCTAAAGTCGTTGAGAAGATGCAGCTTGAGAACATGACACCACAGATTGATATTTCAGGAACATGGCTTCATATTCCGGAGGTCAACAGACCGGCGTTGCAGTTGACCGGGTTTTATAACCAGTTTGATAATGACCGGTTACAGATTATCGGAAATGTAGAATATTCATATTTAAAAAGCCTTTCGGAGACAGAGCGGTATGAGCGGTATATGCAGCTGCTTTCAAGCAATATTCCGTGTCTGGTATTCTGCCGCGGATTAGAGCCGGAACCGAAAATTTTAGAGCTTGCGGTGAAATGCCAGATACCGATTTTTAAATCACAGGAAGCGACCTCTTCCTTTATGGCAGAGGTTATCGGCTGGTTAAAGGTACAGCTTGCACCGTGTATTGTTATTCACGGGGTGTTGGTTGATGTATATGGTGTCGGTGTGTTAATTTGTAACTTTCTGTGTGTTATCACCTTTTCCCATATTTTCTTTATCTTTTCCAATTTCGTCTCATTATCAAATTCTTGATTACCTTCCTTGTGTTTTTCTCGGTATTCAATACTTTTTTCAAAATTTTCTGTCATCAAAAATTCCATGAGAGGCCGATAATCATTCAACATATGAGTTTCAGGATTATTTCCCCATCGACTATGTCTTTTCCCATCCTTTTCAAGCCATCTTCTATTATCAGCAGTAGTTCC
>JABLTN010040785.1_pt1 | contig 40481 bp, 27 predicted proteins | sample 7160141 | NCBI WGS metagenome assembly JABLTN01 (sample SAMN14651226, study PRJNA627086) | human gut metagenome | isolation source: feces | host: Homo sapiens | reverse complement strand
CATGCCAGAAGAGGGATATGTTTTAATTCATGATGGCGCTAGAGCTTTTATCACGTCGGAATTGATTGAATTTTGCATTGATCAGGTGAAAAAAGACAAGTCCTGTGTTATGGGAATGCCGGTAAAAGATACGATAAAAATTGTTGATGAGAATCGCTATGCAGTTTCTACCCCACCGAGAAGCACCATGTGGCAGATTCAGACACCACAGTGTTTTGTGACAGCAGAAATCAGAGAAGCTTACCAGAAAATGATGGAAGCGGGGGATGATTCTGTAACCGATGACGGAATGGTGATGGAAACTTACGGAATCCGTGGCGTCCGCATGATAAAGGGAAGTTACGAAAACATGAAAATTACAACTCCGGAAGATATGCTGCTTGGCGAGGCAATCTTAAAAGGCAGGAGTACGGAGAGGTAATGACAGGAGATACAAACATGAAAAAGGAAAATACGATAAATCAGGAACAGGAAGAAATGGTATTTGCAGAAGCTCCTGCACAGGTCATTTTTAATGAAAAAAAGGAACCGGACGATATTGTAGAAGACGATGCAGAAGAAATTGACGAAGAGGATTATGAGATTGAAGATGACGGAGACGAGGAAGACGATACTCCGAAAAACAAGTTTGAGTCCTGCTGTGTCTGCCATCGTACAGAAGAACAAGGTGCAAAGCTCATCCATATGCCGACAGGTTTAAGCATCTGTTCTGACTGTATGCAGAAGTCTTTTGATTCCTTTAATTCTGGATTTGGTGGTGGAAATGGCATCCAGTTCCTTGACCTGTCCAACATGGACTTTAACAATTTAAAAGATATGAATCTTGGAGATCTGTTATCAGGAACGATGTCTAACCAGAAGCCAAAGACAAAAAAGGCAAAAAAGAAAAAGAAGAAAAATAAGAAGGAAGAACCAAAGCTTACTTTAAAGAATATTCCTGCGCCACATCAGATTAAGGCACAGCTTGACGAGTATGTTATCGGACAGGATTATGCGAAAAAGGTAATGTCCGTTGCCGTATATAACCATTATAAACGTGTCATTACAAATACGATGGATGAAATCGAGATTGATAAGTCTAATATGCTTATGATCGGACCGACAGGTTCTGGTAAGACCCATCTTGTAAAAACATTAGCAAGACTGTTAAATGTACCTCTGGCAATCTGTGATGCAACTTCTCTTACAGAGGCAGGTTATATCGGTGATGACGTAGAAAGTGTGCTTTCTAAATTACTTGCCAATGCCGATAATGATGTAGAAAAAGCAGAGACTGGAATTATTTTCATCGATGAGATTGATAAAATCGCAAAGAAGAAAAATACGACAAGCCGTGATGTAAGCGGAGAATCTGTACAGCAGGCACTCTTAAAACTGTTAGAAGGCAGCGAGGTAGAAGTGCCGGTAGGTGCAAGCTCTAAAAATGCGATGGTTCCGACTGCTGTAATGAATACAAGAAATATTCTCTTTATCTGCGGTGGTGCATTCCCTGGATTAGAGGATATTATCAAAGAGAGAATGACACAGCATTCCTCTATCGGATTCCATGCAGAACTTAAGGACAAATACGATCATGAAAAGAACATGTTACAGTATGTTACAGTAGAAGATATCCGTAAATTTGGAATGATTCCAGAATTTATTGGAAGATTACCAATAATATTTACATTAAATGCCTTGACAAAGGAAATGCTGGTTGATATTCTGAAAGAACCTAAGAATGCAATATTAAAACAGTATCAGAAACTTCTGGCATTAGATGAAGTGGATTTGCAGTTTGAAGATGGAGCTTTGACAGCCATTGCGGAGAAGGCTATGGAAAAAGATACTGGAGCGAGAGCACTTCGCGCGATCATCGAGAAATTCATGCTTGATATTATGTATGAAATTCCAAAGGATGATAATATCGGACGAGTTACAATCACAGAAGACTATATCCGTAACAATGGGGCTCCGCTTATTGAGATGCGTCCTTATCTTCAGCTTGAGCAGAAGAAGAGAGAGATAGCGGCTGCGGAAGAGCAGAAAGAGAATTAAGTAGAAACTAGAGTGAGTTTGAAAATTATTCCTGCAAGCTGTATGTCCAACTTACGGTAGATGCGGTAAAGAAGTACAGATACAAAAGACAAAGTATAAGGCAAAAATATTTAATAACGATATAATGTTAAAATTCCATAGAGGGGGTTAATTATGGAAAAGTTAAACCTGAAGTTTTTGCAGAGTCTGGCAACACAGTATCCAAGCGTGGCAAAGGCCTGTACAGAGATTATCAATCTGCAGGCAATTCTAAATCTGCCAAAGGAGACAGAACATTTTGTTTCTGATGTACATGGGGAGTACGAGCAATTTCTACATATCTTAAAAACTGGCTCAGGAGCCATTCGCAATAAGATAGAAGATGTTTTTGGTAATACACTCTGCGCCAGAGATAAAAAGAGTCTGGCAGCTCTGATTTATTATCCAGAGCAGAAAGTAGAGCGGATGCGGTTAGAGTTATCTGAAGAAGATTTTCAGGATTGGTATAAGGTATCCCTGCATCGCCTGATTGCGGTATGTAAGGAAAGCTCTGCCAAGTATACAAGATCAAAACTTAGAAAGAGTCTGCCGGCTGATTTTTCTTATATTCTTGAAGAGCTTTTGAGTGAAAATAACCGTGTTGTAGAAAAAGAAGAATATTATAATGAAATCTTTGATACGATTATCCGCTTAAACAGAGCGAAAGAATTTATTGTTGCCATTGCCGGGGTTATTCAGAAGTTAGTTGTCACACGGCTTCATGTTATCGGAGATATTTTTGACCGAGGCCCAGGCCCGCATATCATTATGGATCACCTGATGGAACACAGTAATGTGGACTTCCAGTGGGGAAACCATGATGTGGTATGGATGGGAGCGGCTTCTGGTCAAAAAGCCTGTATTGCCAATGTCATTCGTCTTTCAGCAAGATATAATAATCTTAATGTATTAGAAGATGGATATGGAATTAATCTTGTCCCACTCGCAAGTTTTGCGATTGAAACATATGCGAATGATCCTTGTCAGTGCTTCCGGGTTCATGCACAGGAAGACTCTGATTTAAGAGAAGTATCTCTCAATATGAAGATGCATAAAGCCATTGCTATTATTCAGTTTAAGTTAGAGGGACAGGTGATCAAGAGAAGGCCAGAGTTTAATATGGACAAAAGACTCCTTCTTGATAAGATCGATTACGAGGAAGGAACCATTATGATAGAAGGTAAGAAGTATGAACTTCTTGATAAATCCTTCCCTACTATTGACCCGAATAATCCATATGAACTTTCCGAAGCAGAAGAAGCCTTGATGAACCGCCTTTGCATGAACTTTTTAAACTGCGATAAGTTACAGGAACATATCCGTTTCCTATTTAATAAAGGCGGTCTGTATCTTTGTTATAATTCCAATCTTCTCTATCATGGCTGTGTGCCGCTTGATGAGAAGGGAAACTTCCGTAAAGTTAAGATTGGCAGCAAACAGTATTCTGGCAAAGAACTTTATGATGTGCTTGAGTACTACGCAAGAAAGGGATATTACGAGCAGGATAACAGAGAAGAACATGAATATGGAAAGGATATCATGTGGTATATCTGGTCTAATGAGAACTCCCCAGTCTATGGCAAGGAAAAGATGGCGACATTTGAGCGGTATTTCATTGCCGATAAAGAAGTGCAGATTGAGAGAAAAGACCATTATTACCGCCTGATAGAGAGAGAAGATGTTGTAAATAATATCCTCAAAGAATTTGGCGTAGATATCGAAAAAGGTCATATTATCAATGGGCATATGCCTGTTCACGTAAAAGAGGGTGAATCCCCTGTCAAATGTAACGGTAAAGTCATGATCATTGATGGTGGCTTTTCGAAAGCATACCGCGGAACGACAGGAATTGCCGGTTACACCCTTATCTATAATTCAAGAGGTCTGCGTCTTGTTTCTCATGAGACATTTACTTCGACAGAAGACGTTATCGAAAAAGAGATAGACGTACATTCTGATACCGTTATCCGTGAGGTTTCTGCTCAGCGTGAGAGAGTGATAGATACCGAAACTGGCCGCCAGTTAAAAGAGCAGATCAGTGACCTTGAGAAGCTGCTGCATGCTTATCGGACGGGACAGATTTTGGAAAAAGAATAAAAGGAGACGAACTCCAAAAAGAGAATCCATAGAAGGGCATATTTCTCTTGTAAACTAACATATATTTAATAAGACAATCTGAGATAGTGTGTTACGTTTTTTTATAAACAGGGAGATTTTTATCTTCTTCTAGCAAGAAGATTCCCCATTTAAGGGGATATCACTCGGTATACAGAGAAAACGGGAGGGTTGCTATGAATATGGACAGGAGCCAGAAGAATTTGGAGAGGAAAAAGGATGATAGAACGATTGAATATTTAGAATTGAAGTATGATACAAATATACAAAGGGGGCTTACGCTGGCAAAAGTGAGGCAGAAGCAGCGTGGGAAGAGGAGTTCTAGGAATAGTATAACGAAAGAGAAGAAGCGGATTTGGTTTATGTGTTTAAAACAGGAGTGCCAGAATCTGCTTTTCTTTTTCTTTCTATATTTATGTGTGGTAAGTGTTTTGTTTCAATTTGATCAAAGAGTAAAAACAGTGTTGTTTGTGTCTTTTATGGTATTTCTTTTTGGGAAGGTGGAAAAGACATTTCGTTATAGTAAAGTATTATTTAAGAAGGAAGAAATATATAAAACTAAAGTAGTGGTTTTACGAGAAAATATATTTCAATGTGTGCAGGTAAATAGTCTTGTAAAAGGGGACATTGTGCGTTTGAAAAGAGGGGAAAAAGTTCCGCTCGCTGTTATAAGTTTAAAGTTACCATATAAAGAATATAAACAGGGAGAAATTTTTGCAGAAAATACAGGACGGGCTATTGTAACACAGCAGGTGGTGTATCCTTTCTTTGAAAATGTGAAAGAGAATACAGGTATAAACAGAACTGTTAAAATGACAGAGAATATAGAAGATAAGTATGTAGAAAAAAATGAAAGCATGAAAGGAAAAATCTCTTTGAATACAATTGGTAAACAAAGGAAGAAACAAGGAAGACTATATGCGGCAGAGGAGAAAGAGAGAGAAGAAAATGGAGGAAGTTATACAGAAAATATGATTCTCCAGGAAATTTTTATCCGTCAGGGAATTTATTTTCAACCAGATTTTTTAAAAAAAACTGCGGTAGAAGGAGAAAGGCCAATCGTTGCTGTTGGTTTTGAAGATATATATTTCCCGTCCAGATTTCAAAAGGAGAAGTTTCAGCGATTTATGCAGGAATTAAAGAAAACAGGTGTGAAATACTTCTTTTTTACGAATCAGAACAGAGAATCGGCATTTTCTATTGGAAAACAGACGGGAATAGTGAAAGAAAAAAGAGAAGTGATAGATAGAAAACAGTTTTTGCTTCTAAAAAACGTGGCTCTCGAAAAACAGATAAAAAGTATTCGCATTTATTGCGGACTTTCAGAAGTCGAAAAAAGCCAGATTATAGCCATATGGAGAAAACATCAGCAGGAATATTCAAAAAAATTCTTGCAAAAGCAGGGAAGAATCCTGTTTATGTCTGGTTTAAATCAGAGTGGCAGAGAAAAAATAACAGAAGATTGTGTATACGCCTGTTGCCATAGCGGCAGCCAGGAGGGGGATATCTGGTTCAAAAAAAATTGGAGAGATACAATCGTAAAATATCTTACTGGACAAAATATCTGGCAGAAATTTCTTGAAAATACCCAAAAATGGGAAGGACAGATTCTGGCAAGCTTATGTATATTTATGCTCATATCTCTTCTGCTGTCCTTATATATGCCACAACAGGAAAACATGCAGAAAATTACACAGACAGGAAGCCTATTTTGTGCAGCATATATTATTGGAAAAGAAATTGTAGAAGAAGGATTCCGCAAATGGTTTCTGAAAAAATTGAAAAATAATTAGATTCTGATTTGCGTAGCAAAGGAGACACCGCTGTAGAGGAATCTGTAGTCGGATTGCCAGAAGGGTTCTTCCTCGTATTTTTTGAGCAATCCTACAGAAAATTTACAGCGGCTAACTATTCCAAATCCTACAAAATCAGTTTCATGGAAAGCTATAATCGTCTGAATGATATCCAAATCCTATAATATGAATTCTGATTTTGCCTCGGCAACCTGGAAGTTTACAAAATTAATACCACTTATGGATTATTGAATTTTATCCTGCGTTTATGCTAATATAATTAACAGGCGTAACGATATGAAAAGGCTGAAGGATTTCGTATCATTACAAATATCTTACTAATAATATATTTTAGGAAAGGAAAAGCTATTCAAGCGAAAGCTTCAATAGCAGGATAGAATGATGGAACTGTTAAAAACAGGAGCGTATCTTGTAAATGGAACAGAAATTATAGAAGATACTCCGGAAGCCCAGGCAAGACTGCAGGCAGTGGCTGGTCCGGATGCACCTTCTAAAGAAGAAGCAGCGAAGGGAACAATTGCTTATGGTATTTTAGAAGCCCATAATACTTCTGATAACATGGAAAAGTTAAAAATTCGTTTTGATAAGTTAACTTCCCATGATATCACTTATGTAGGAATTATCCAGACAGCACGTGCATCAGGATTAGAGAAGTTCCCTATGCCATATGTTCTCACAAACTGTCATAACAGCTTATGTGCTGTTGGTGGAACAATCAACGAAGATGACCATATGTTTGGACTTACCTGTGCGAAAAAGTACGGTGGAATCTATGTACCTCCTCATCAGGCAGTTATCCATCAGTTCGCAAGAGAAATGCTTGCCTGCGGTGGAGCAATGATTCTTGGTTCTGATTCTCATACCCGTTATGGAGCACTTGGAACAATGGCAATGGGTGAAGGCGGACCAGAGCTTGTAAAGCAGCTCTTAAACCAGACTTACGATATTAATATGCCAGGTGTTATTGGAATCTACATGACAGGAGAGCCAATAAAAGGTGTCGGTCCACAGGACGTAGCTCTTGCGATTATCGGAGCAGTATTCCAGAATGGTTATGTAAATAATAAAGTTATGGAGTTTGTTGGACCAGGTGTTGAGAAGCTGAGTGCAGACTTCCGTATCGGTGTTGACGTAATGACAACAGAGACAACCTGTCTTTCCTCTATCTGGAAAACAGATGATGTAATTAAAGATTTCTATGATATCCATGGAAGAGTAGAAGATTACAAAGAATTAAATCCTGCAAAAGTTGCTTACTATGACGGAATGGTTAAGATTGATTTAAGCAAGATTCGTCCAATGATTGCTATGCCATTCCATCCAAGTAATACATATACGATTGAAGATATGAATAAGAACCTGATGGATGTTCTTCACGACTGTGAGCAGAAAGCACTTGTCAGCTTAGATGGACAGGTAGACTTTAAACTTACCGATAAAGTTCGCGATGGAAAGCTCTATGTAGAACAGGGAATCATCGCAGGATGTGCCGGTGGTGGATTTGAAAACTTATGCGCAGCAGCAGATATTATCAAAGGAAAATCTATTGGAGCGGATGAATTTACATTAAGTGTTTATCCTGCAAGTACACCAATCTACATGGAATTAGTAAAGAATGGTGCAGCAGCAGCCCTTATGGAAAGTGGTGCTATCGTAAAAACAGCATTCTGTGGTCCATGTTTTGGTGCGGGAGATACGCCATCTAACAATAGCTTAAGTATCCGTCATTCCACAAGAAACTTCCCAAACAGAGAAGGTTCTAAGTTACAAAATGGTCAGATTGCTTCCGTAGCATTAATGGATGCCCGCTCTATCGCAGCAACCGCAGCCAATAAAGGATACCTTACGCCAGCAACAGACCTTGATGTAGAATATACAGGAAGAAAATATCACTTTGACAGCAGCATTTACGCAAATCGTGTATTTGACAGCAAAGGAGTGGCAAATCCATCTGTAGAGATTAAGTTCGGACCAAATATCAAAGACTGGCCAAAGATGAGCGCACTTCCAGAAAACATGATTCTGAAAGTTGTATCCGAGATCCATGATCCAGTTACAACGACAGATGAATTAATTCCATCAGGAGAAACATCTTCCTACCGTTCGAATCCACTTGGCCTTGCAGAGTTTACTCTTTCAAGAAAAGATCCTGCTTATGTAGGACGTGCCAAAGAAGTAAGAGCAGCACAGGAAGCAGTAGAAGCGAACAGCAATCCAGTAGAAGCATTAGCAGAATTAGCACCAGTAATTGATGCAATTCATGCTAAGTATGCAGATGTTACCAATGAAAATATTGGAATCGGAAGTACAATCTTTGCTGTAAAACCAGGTGACGGTTCCGCCAGAGAACAGGCAGCATCCTGCCAGAAAGTATTAGGTGGCTGGGCTAACATTGCAAATGAATACGCTACAAAGCGCTATCGTTCCAACCTTATTAACTGGGGTATGCTTCCATTCCTTATTGAAAAAGGTGACCTGCCATTCGCAAACGGAGATTACATTTTCCTGCCAGACGTAAGAAAGGCAGTCGAGACAAAGGCAGCAGAATTTGAAGCTTATGTTGTAAAAGACGGAAGTCTCACACCATTTGCTTTAAAAATGGGTGAATTAACAGATGATGAGAGAGAGATTATCTTGAAGGGATGCCTCATTAACTACAATCGACAGTAATTCTGAGTTGCCGCAGGCAAGGTAGACGGTGCTACGGAGGAAGTAGCGTTCGGATTACCAGAAGATTATGAGTAGAACCACTAAAAAATTGCCCCATTTTGTTCCGTTGTGCTAAATGGGGTAGATTTTTAAGTGGTTCTTTCTTGTGTTTTTTGAGCAATCCGACTAAAAGCTTTTGTAGCGTCTACCTTGCCTGTGGTAAATCAAAATTGTATACATATTAGTGCACTATTGACAAAAGGAAAGTATTTGGTATATCATAGAAAAGATTATTAACTTTTAAATGTAAGTTATCTAAAAATCAGAACAAAAGACAATTGACAACATTGAATGAGAGAAGAAGGAGTGGAGTAAGTATGAAGGTTTCAGGAAATGACCTGTTTGTAACGGCAATGAAAAAGGAAGGCGTGGATACGATTTTCGCATATCCAGGTGGCATGGTCGTCAATCTTCTAGACGCACTCCATGATTGTCACGGGATTGACCTCGTATTACCAAGACATGAGCAGGGGTTGATTCACGCAGCGGATGGTTATGCCAGAGCAACCGGCAAGGTTGGTGTATGTTTAGTAACCAGTGGACCGGGTGCTACGAACTTAGTAACAGGAATTGCTACAGCAAACTATGACAGTATTCCATTAGTATGTTTTACTGGCCAGGTTCCAGAGCATTTGATCGGTAATGATGCGTTTCAGGAAGTAGATATCATTGGAGTGACTAGAAATATTGCGAAGTTTGTTATCATGGTCCGTGATAGAGAGATGTTAGCACAGCGAATTAAGGAAGCATTTTACATTGCAAGATCAGGAAAGCCAGGACCGGTTCTTGTAGATTTACCAACAGACGTTATGGCAGAACTGGGTTCAACTTCTTATCCAACAGAAGTAAATATCCGTGGATATAAGCCAAATAAGGGTGTTCATGTAGGACAGCTTAAGAAGGCGATTAATCTGTTAGAAGAAGCGAAAAAGCCGATGTTTTTAATCGGTGGGGGAGTAAATCTCGCTCATGCTCAGGAAGAGATGACAAAGCTTGCAGAAAAGATTGATGCTCCAGTAATTACGACCGTTATGGGACGAGGAGCTATTTCCACAGAGCATCCTTTATATATTGGTAATATCGGAATGCATGGTTCTTATGCTGCTAATAAGACTGCAGATGAGTGCGATTTAATGTTCTCTATCGGATGCCGTTTTAATGACCGGGTAACTGGTGAGATTAAGAAGTTTGCACCGAATGCTAAGATTGTCCATATTGATATTGAATCCGCAGCGATTTCAAGAAATGTTACAGTAGATATTCCGATTGTTGCAGATGCGAAGGCAGCAATCTTAAAGATATTAGAGCATACAGAACCAATGAAGCATGAGGAATGGATTGCAGAGGTAAAAGGCTGGGATAAAGAATATCCTCTTCATATGGAAGTAGAAGAGGGAGTAAACCCACAGCGTATCATCGAGACTTTGAATGAAGTGTATGCAGACAGAGATACAGTATTTACCAGTGATGTAGGACAGCATCAGATGTGGGCTTCCCAGTATCTGAAGTTAGATGCGACTCATAGATTAGTACAAAGCGGAGGACTTGGTACGATGGGATTTGGCCTTCCATCTGCCGTAGGAGCACAGATTGGATGTCCAGAGAAGTCTGTCGTATCAATCAGTGGTGACGGTGGATTCCAGATGAACATGCAGGAGCTTGCAACAGCAGTATGCCAGGAACTTCCGTTAGTAAACATTGTATTTAACAATAATCGTCTCGGAATGGTTCGCCAGATGCAGGAACTCTTCTTTAAGAAGCGTTATACAATTACCTGCCTGCGCTATCATAAGTCCTGCAAGGGTAAATGTGGTACACCGGGCTGGGTATGTCCAGAGTATGTTCCTGATTTCGTAAAGATGGCAGAAGCTTACGGTTCTAAAGGATATTTTGTTACAAGTAATGATCAGTTAAAAGATACGATTCTTGAGGCGAGAGAGTACGCAGAGAAGAATAAGAAACCAGTTATTGTAGAATGTATGGTTGCTCCAGATGAACTGGTTATGCCGATGATCAAGGGTGGAGCAAGCTTTGAAGATATTATGTTATAGGAGGATGCAGAGATGAGAGAGATAAATACAGAAAAGAAAAAAAGATGGGTATCTCTGTATGTGGAGAACCGAATTGGTGTATTAGCACGTATTTCAGGAATGATGTCTGGAAAGTCCTATAACATTTCAAGTATTACAGTAGGTGTTACAGAAGATCCTACAGTATCAAGAATGACAATTGGCCTTTCTTCTGACGATGCAACTTTTGAGCAGATTAAAAAGCAGTTAAACCGCTGCGTAGAGGTAATTAAGCTTAACGATATTACCGATGCCCCAACCCATATGAAGGAGATTCTTTTCGTGAAGATTCATGAATGTTCTGAATTTGAGAAGGGTGAGATTTTCCGTATCTCACAGGTATTTGGAGCTAAAGCGATTGACTACGGTATTAACAGTGTTCTTTTAGAGAGTGTAAATACAGAGGGACGTAATAACGACCTTATTGCTCTTTTAACAAGAAAGTTTGATCATGTGGAAGTTGTTCGAGGTGGTATTGTTGCAATAGAGTCTATCAGCATGATTGACCGTTAATATTTAGAATAAAATATTGTTTTTCCATTATAGAATTTACGATTTAGAGCGTATTTGAAGAATTATTTCAACAATCGGTATATTTGTTTTGTAGAGAATATGTCCTTTGTTTGGATAAGATTTCCATAAATTGTGATTTATACTTAACAGAAAGTATTTTTGAATGCGGCTTAACAGAAGGGTATTTAAACATCTATGTTTAGATACTCTTCTTTTTTTGCTTTTGGGATTGGAATGTTATATATGGGGAAATGAAAGTACAAAAATATAATTGATGAATAAAAAAGAAATAAAGTAAAATATTGACAATTAAGAAGTGGAATGCTAAAATGAAATGGAAATATTTCCTAAAAATGAAAGGAGTGTAAAACGAGAAGAGAGATATTTTAAGCAACAGGGAAATATAGAATTTTTCAGGAGGGCAGAAAATGCGGATATTTTTTAGGAGAATCCTTATTTTTGTTTTAGTAGCTGCACTTTTTTTTACAAATATCAACATAAGCGTAGCTGCTTCTGGAATAGGGAAAGAGAGTTTCTACCAGATGAAAAATGAACAGGAAGATACCAGACAGATAGAGAATATTACAACAGAAAGTCAGGAGAGTACGACAGCCATTTCTAAAGAAACAACGGAAGAAAAGGAAAAATCAGAGCAAGGAACCACGGAGCAGCATAATGAAGCAGAAGAAAAGTGTACAGAGCAGGAATCGGAAAGTGCAGGAACACAGGATAAATCTCAGCAACAACAGGAGAAATTAACAGGTTCAGAACTAAAAGAAGGGGGACAGACAAAAAAATCTACAGAAAGGAATCAGGAACAGTCCACAGCGGAGCAGAGGGAAGACGAGGAGGAAGAGTCTGTACCAGTAGTAATGTCTACTCATCCAAGCACAAACCATTCTGTAACAATGCCTGATGTTACCAGCCATTATTTTTTATTACAAAAAAACAGCAAAAAAGTGGGAAGCGTGACAGGAAAAAATCTGCTTACAGTAGCTAATGCACAGGCGGCATCGAAGTATATTTATGAAAGTTATTCAAATGGAAGACAGTACAATTTTACTCCCCGTTTTAATAATAACAGTTCAGTAAGCGTTGGTGGAGGAACAGGAGGGGAAGTTTCTTTTACAAAAGTGAAAAATGGAACAGAAAGTGAATTTGGTACTTTATATCCTGCCGTATCGAAAGGACGTATTGCATCGAAAGTATTTAATTTACAGAAAACTACGGTGAATCCATACGCAGTATATAAAGATGTTGGAAATTGGTATGATTATAATACGAAGAGAACATATAAGATTGATTTAAAGATTACAGTAACAGGATATAAATTTCCAAGGGCAGCGATAAGAAGGCAGTTGTCGAATCAGGATTTAAAAGCGCCATATATTGGATTCCAGAAGAACAAGATTGGTATATCTGTTATGGGTACAGATTATGTGCAGACTCGCATGGATTTCTATTATAGTGGAACGACAACACCGGTTTCAGGAATCAAAGGATTAATTCAGTTTTGTGATATTGATGCACAGCAGGGTGTTGATTTTGGAACAGGTTTTGAGAAAGTACTTATGTTTCAGATGCAGCAGTCAAAACTTCAGTATAATGCGACAGGATTGATTACTGGTTCGAAAGGATATGTTTCTTCAAGGACGAGTGAAGGTTTTGACAATAATGATGAGACAACAACCGCAGTTGGAATTTTCGCGGGAAGTACGGTGAATTGTCGATGGACAGTAGCCAAATGTGACCAGAAGGATACGGGCGGTAATGCGGCATATGCGGTAAAAAGTGGATATGGGATTCCAGCGGATAGTTCACTGGCAGATTCTACATCCTATTATTGGTCAAACAGTACAGGACTGCTTTCGATTCGTGCAGATGTAGGGATTGGATTATTACCAGATGAAGTAAAGAAAGCGATTTATCATGGAAAAATCAATTCTAAAAATTCAGAATCAGCAAAGAAATTTCTGGGGTTGTCTGATAGAAAGGAGACATTTTCCTATGTTTTATCTGCACCAGTTCCGAGTCCGTCCAATGTAACTACGGCGAAGTATACATCATTTCAGTTTGAGGATAAAGTAGAATCGCTTTTGAACGTAAAAGATGTGAAAGTATATGCAGATGAGGCGGTAAATAATAATGTCCAGGCTGATCAGATGAATTATACAGATGTAAGTGCTAATTTTAATATAACAAAAACGCAAGGGACAGATCATGCCACGACAGTGAAAGTGGCAGCGAAAAATGCGAAGTTATCAGCGGCGGCTTTTTATGGACACAGTTATTATGTGCATATAGAAGTGCAGATGAAATCGGATGAAGAGTTACATAAAATTAATAAATCAGTTGCGGACTGGTATCAGACAGATAATACTGTGACTGCGAAAGTATCTGAGGCAGGAAAATGTCAGGGAAGTGTAGCAGTTTTAAATAAGGGAACATTAAATGTAGCAAATAATCAGGGTGGTTCAGTAAAAAAAGAATCGAATTATGTGGCATCTAAAGTAGGGATGATAATTAAAGTAAAAAAGACAGATCAAAATAGCGGGCAGCCAATCGAAGGAGTGACATTTGGTTTATTTGGCGGTGAAAATGTCAGTATAGATAAAGCAGAACCAATAGATACGGCAGTAACAAATAAAGAAGGAATTGCTGTATTTAAGACAGGAACTAGCTATAGTTTTTATAAAGATAAATATGGAGATGGTCCATATTGCGTTAAAGAAATTGCTATTCCTGCAGTCTATAAAAATGTGTGGAAGCCATCTCTTAATAAAGAGTGGACTTACAAAATTCCAACTTTAAAATCAGAAGCTCTGTTTGATCTTTCTTCAAATATACCACTGGAGGCACAGTTAGAAAATACAAATTATCAGGCGGAAAAGAATTTAATAAAGGTTTACAAAAAGAGCAAAGATACGGGAGCATATTTATCTGGAGCGGAATTTACCCTGTTACAGTGGTCACAATCTAAAAATCAATATGAAGAACTCTTTACTTTAGAAGAAGATGTGGATGAGAATAAGAGATCGGTTTATCAAAATAAGCAGGAATTTAAAAATACTCTGGATAATTTAGGTCGTTATAAAATTGTGGAGAAGAAAGCGCCGAAGGGGTGCATATTAACGAAGCAAGAGTGGACGTTTGAACTGTCGGAAAATACAGATAATAAGGAGAATCCTGTCATTTTTGAAAATTTGTCAACAGGAGAAAAGCAAAAAGGCAGTTTAGTATATGAGAATCCACTTCAAAAAGGAAAGCTCCTTATCCAAAAAGAAGATGATGAGGGGCAGCCAGTGAGTGGTGCTGTTTTTTCAGTAACTGCGGCGCAGGACATTTACGCACCGTGGGATGTCAAGGAAGATGGAACACCAGCTTCTGATACAAAACCTCTTGTTACAAAGGGAGAGGTAGTAGATAAGATTACAACCGGAGAAGATGGAAAAGGAGAAAGCAATAAGTCATTATATATTGGTAAATATATCGTAGAGGAAATTAAAGGAGCATGGAATCATATTAAAGGAGATACGATTTATGAAGCAGAGCTGCATTATGGTTTAGACAGTAGTAAAGAATTGATTAGTTATCAGCTTAAGGTAAACAATCTTTTGATGCATCCATCACTTGCAGTTTCTAAGCTTGCAGATAAAACAACCAATGAAGAGAAAAAAGCAGTTGCTTTTGATGAAAAAACAGGACGTTATATAGAGAAAAAGGTGACAGGACGCTATAAGGCAGGAGAATTCGTTGATTATACAATAAGAGTAACAAATACAGGAAATGTTTCTCTTTACAATATCAAAGTGACAGATGATATGGATTGTAAGGGGGAATTTGATGGACAGACACTCTCTAAATATGCAGATATGGAAACCGCAGCATTTGTACTTCCTGAATCGGGCTATTTTGTGACGAAAAGCGGAGATAAAGTATATGCTCAGATGTCAACATCATCTAATCTTGTATTAAACCTGCATCATCTTGCAATAGCTGACAGCGTTGAGATGCATGTGAAAGTAAAATTAAAAGAAGCTGTGAAAGATGCGTGGAAGCTTAAGAATGAAGTTCGCGTTCAGGCACAGTATGATGATAATGGACAAGAAGACGATGCGGATAAGCCACATCTAGTTGATGTACCAGTAAAGGACTTAGTAGATGGAGAGAATAATAGTCTGGTCGTAGACTGGGATTATATCAATATTCCAGGAATTCCAGAGGAAAAGGTAATAAAGACTGCCGATAGAACAACAGGAATTCAGATTGAAAATGGAGAGATAACATCAGGGTCTAAAATACCTGGAATATACAATGCAAAGGAAAAAGTAAAGTTCTCTATTGTAGTAAAGAATTCCGGGGAGGCAGCTTTAAAAAGGATTACAGTAAAAGATGCATTAAGCGATGAACTTAAAGCCGTATCCGATATGGAAAGTGCAGGTTTTGTTTTTGATGATGCAACTGTGGATAAAGATAGTTTTTATGTTCTCACTACAGCAAAAGGAAAGAAGATTACAGCCAAAGTAATAGATAAAAATACAGTGATATTATGTAATACAGGAGAGGATGGTTCTGGAACAGACCGCCTCTTTGCAGATGATTATATTACGTTAAATTATAGTGTTAATTTATTGCCTGGAACAGCGAATTTATATGATCTTTCTAATAAAGTATATGTTAATGGATGGTACTTTAATGGAAATGAAGACGAAGAAGTTCCAGGAGAAGACGATGAAGATATTATTGAAGTGCCAGGAATACCAGAAGGAAGAACCGCAAAACTAGCTGATAAAACAACTGGGGTTGTCTTAAAAGAAGGCAGATATGATGCAGGGGCTAAGATTTCCGGCGTTTATGAGAATGGAAATGAAGTAACTTATAAAATTACAGTAAGCAATACAGGAAGTGCCAATTTATATGATTTAAGATTAACGGATGTTCTTAGTAAGGAATTAGAAGAAGCTCTTGAAAAGGATAGTGTTTCTTTTATAGAGCAGGTCTACACATCCAAAGACAATCGCAAAGTGCGCACAAACTTAGAAGAATCACAGAAGTTATGGGTGGATTTCCTGGCAGCAGGAGATGCCGTAGATGTGTATTTGAAAGGAAAAGTACGCATAGATGTCGGAAATCTTTTTTCACTTGAGAATATTGTAAACTTAACAGCAAGGTATAAAAAAGGAGACGAAAAAGCACGCAAAGAACAGGAAGAAACAGAAAAAGAAGAAGCTAGTACAGAAAAGAAAGAAGAAACATCAAAAGACGATGCGGCAGAGAAAGAAGAGGATAAAAAAGATGACCAAAAGGATGATCAGGAAGGAACAAAGGTACCGAAAAAAGAATTAGAACCATTATCAAAAGAAAGTAAAAAGGCAATAGAAGAAGCCTACGAGGCTATTCAGAAGCTTACCGTGGAAGAACTGAAAGAAGAAAGTAAACAATATGCAGAAATCCCAGTCACAGAATTAATGCAAGACGAAGATTATATTAATATACCAGGAACCCCGCTTGCAAAGATTGCAAAATTAGCAGATAAAACACAGGGAGTCACACTGGTAAAAGGCAGATATGAAGGTCAGAAAGAAGAAGGTATTTATGAATACGGGGATACCGTAGATTATACAATCACACTAACGAATGCAGGAACTGCAGATTTATATAACCTGCTTGTGGATGACACTTTAGATAAGAAACTATTATCTGTATTAAAATCAGATTCTATTACTATTACAACTGGGCAGGTTACAACAAAGATGGGAGATACCATTCAGGTTAGGACAGCAGAGAAAGATGAAGACATAGGAAAAGACTCAGAATCCATAACAAAGCAGTCAGAAAGTCGTTCTGTTGTATTAGATCATCTAAAAAGTGGAGATAGTGTCGCTATTCATTTAAAGGGAATCATACAATCAGGAGCGAACAGAGACACTGGATTAAATAATATGGTACATCTTGTAGCGCAGTATAAAACAGTGAATGAGAATGGAGAAAACGAAGAAAATTATGTTGAAGATACCCCAGAGATGACGGATAACGATACAGTAGGAATCGGTACTCCAGATATTTTAGCAGCCAAAAAAGCAGATAAAACGAAAAATGTTATTTTAGAAAATGGACGTTATACAGGAAAGAAAAAGTATGGAACTTATAAAGAGGGAGAAGAAGTTCAGTTTATACTTACAGTCACTAATGTGGGTAATGGAACGGCAAATCATGTAAAAGTAACAGAAGAACCATCAGCGGAGTTGAAAAAATATGTTCAAATGAAAGGGTTTGCCAATAAAGCTGGTGATGTGATACGAACAAAAAAGGGAAAAGAACTACATATAGAAACATCAAAAAAACGAGAACTCTGTTTGAAAAAAATAGAAGCGGAGGATGCTGTAGAACTAATATACATTGGAAAAGTAAAGAAAGATATTCCATCTATAAAATTTCTGAAAAATGAAGTGGTCATTACAGGACAAAATAAAGATGGCAGTAAGATACCAACGACATCAAAGATGAGTGATTATGACAAAATTAATTTAAAAGAAAAGGAAATAAAGAATCAAAATCCAAAGAAAAATAGAGAAACTGGCACGAAAGGAAATGGAGCAAAAACAGGAGATAATACTCCGGTTTTGATGTATAGTTTCTTAAGTGTAGCAGCCATCTTAGCACTTAGCGTTCTCATCTCTTATAAAAATAAAAAACGAAAAAATTGAAAACGCGAAGAAACATAATAGTAATATAACGATAAAATAAGAGAGGGTAAGAAATATTAATCTCTGCTTACCCTCTCAAAAACTTGACATAATCTATGAATTTTGATATTATATTCGTTGTGAAAACGAGGCGTGGCTCAGTTTGGTAGAGCGCTGCGTTCGGGACGCAGAGGCCGTGGGTTCGAGTCCCGTCGCCTCGATTCTGTATTAGAAGCATCGAAAATTCGCTTAAACAGTGGGTTTTCGGTGCTTTTTGCTTTTTACATCAAGTGGTAAAAATTACATTTTTTCGGCTAAAAACCCTGTTGCACTAACGAATGCACTAACAAAAAGTTTTGATTTGCTGATTTACTTAAAAAGCTGTAAAGTGCCGGCTGAAATATCTTCTAAATCATTGGTGCTTTGATTCAACAATTTTCTATTATAATGTGCATAGATATTTAATGTAGTTTGTACATCGTCATGACCAAGCCAGTACTGTAATTGTTTAATTGGCCAGCCTTTATTAATTAATAAGGAACAACATGTGTGACGTAACTTATGTAATGTAATTTCAGGACGACCGAAATCGGATGCTGCCTGTTTAAATTTACGGGAAATATAATTGGGGTTATATAAGTGACCATCTTCCCAAGTAAATATGTAGCCCTCTTTATTTTGATAACAATTTCCGAAGAAAGCAGCATTGCTTTGTTGTTCTTCTTTTATAGTACGTAAGCACTGTTTAGCAGAGGAAAATAGATTTAAAGTACGGCTTCCGGCAGTTGTTTTTGTATCATCTTTTATTGAAACAGTTTTTACCCGAACAACGGTATGTTCAATGGTTAAGGTTTCATTTTCCCAGTCAATAGCAGACCATTTCAAACCGAGTATTTCAGAACGTCGTAATCCATAATAAATTCCCATAAAAGCAATCCCTAAAAGACGGGGATAATGTATTTTAAGAAATTGAAGAAAACTGGAAATTTCATCTTCGGTCAAAAATAAATATTCTTCCGCATAGTCTTTATTCTTTTTTCCATGTACGCTAACGCTAATAATCGGATTATAAGTAATTAGTCCATCAACGATTGCCTCATTAAACATAGCAAAAAGAATGGAGCGGTAGCTTCTTACTGATCGAACGGAAAGAGGTTCTCTTTTGTGTGTCTTTTGATTTATTTTTCCGTAAGATAAGGAATATTCAAAAAAGGTTTTCAACATTTTAGGAGTAACGTCTACCAGTCTTGGATTTTCCTTTTTAAAATACTTTTTCATTGAGTTTACTCTATATGAATATGATTCATAGGTAGAAGTACGAATGCTGATGCACTTTGATTTTAACCACTCGTCTAAGTAATCACATAATGAAATGTCATGGTCTAATGTAGTCGGGAGGTAACGCTCTAAATATTCATATTTTTCTATTAAAGAAGGAATCATATTTTGAGCCTTACGTTTGTTACCCTTTATCTCTAATCCAGTGGAAACAACTTTTTGTTTCCGCTTGTTTGTATATGGGTCTTGGTAAGTCAGACAAATAGTAAAGTATTCCTTACCAGAACGCATTTTCTTTTTCTGTACGGTTCCCTTCATTGATATTCTCCTTTCGAAATGAAGGGTATGCTATATGTTAATTATAGCATACCCTGTGCCTGTTGTAATAATAAAATACATGAGTAGATGCAATATTTATGGATTAACTATCAGTATCACAAAGATACGTTATTAAAGAATTTTTGTGTATCCGATAGTGACAGGCAATTTTTTTAGCAGTCAATTTTTGGCTGTGAATAAGATTGTAGACCGTTCGTTTTGAGGTTTGGAGAATTTCACAAACCTGTTCAACAGAGAGAATATCGGGGTAATCTAGTAACATAAAATAAGCTCCTTTCTTTTCCATAGTATTATGAAAATGATGCTATGTCTTTTTAATAGAATTTGATATTATAAGATTAGCCTCATAATACTAGGTGTGTTTAAATGTATCCTTATAATACAAAAAAATGATGAAAGTTGATAAAGGACACTTTTCAAGAAGGAGGATTTTTATGGGTTACGAAAGATTTACATATATACAGGGAATGAAGACTTACAAGGAATATACAATTGATAAGAATTTGGTAAGAAAATATGCGAAATTTGTAGAAAATAAAATATGTGAGGATGTAGAAAATCAGGGAATAAATGTATCGGGTTTAATAAATGGTGTGTTTGTGATGCTGTTTTCAGACCAATATATTCCAATACCACAAGTAGTAAGTTTTGATGAAAGCTATACAAAATTATCTTTAGAAACACGAAAAAGAATACAGGAGATTCTTATTGAGTATAGCGAGAAAAAATTAGATGTGGAAAACAGGTATGGGATTTCAGCAGTGAACTTTAATATGTTGGATGTTATACCAACATTCTATTATTTATATATGCATCCTTATTTTAATATGGATTCATGGAAAAAAGAAAAAATAGAATATGCATTTTTGTATTTACTAAGAAGAAGATTAACAAGGAAAGAAAAAAGGAAATTAAATAAGTTCCATTCAGCAATGTGTGGCGAAAATCGAGAAATTATTAGTATTTTAATGCAAGTGGACAATGAAGATTTGAAAGAAAATCTGAAAGCAAGAAACGATTTAGGATATCAATTAAAAAGGTTAAATTCAGATGGAAGGATAACTAAGAGATTCTCTAAATATGTGAAAAAAGTGAATGAGGATTTTACAAGGAAACAACCAAGAGATTTGCTTAATAATATATTAGATGCAGCTACAGAAGAATTACTTTTCTGTAGTATTGGCGAATTGTATCAGGATTGCAGAAATGATGCAATTACATACAATGATATTGTATCAAAATACGAAGATGATGCAGAAAAAATTGGAAAAAAGGTAACACAACAAGGGAGAGATAGTCTAGTAGAGAAATATACAGATGGATTAAGAAAATACATAGTTAGAAATATATTCTGTGAAGACGAAAGAGAAGAATATTATGCGTCAAAACGGGGAAAAGGGAAAATTTCGCAAAAAAGAAGTGTTTCTTATACATTAAAATATATTTTGGAATTAGTTATAATTTCGAGAGAGAATCAGAAACATAAAAAGAATATCATGGATGCAGGAGAGATATTAGATGAAGAATATGATACCTTTTATGATAATCTTACTCTAAAACGAAATCAGGAATTGAAGGAGATAGGCGGTATAATAAAGGAAGAAGATAAAAAGCTTTTTAAAGATGGATATCGTTACTATTTAAAATATTTTGTTAATGATGATGAAAGAGCCAAAAGTCTTTCTGTACAGAAAATGGTATGTTCTGTAAAACAGTATACCGATTTTGTAGAGAAGTATTTTAGTGGGATTGAGGAAGAAGATTATTCGATTTTTTCTTGGTTTCATTATTCTAGCTTGTTTGTTGCACCATGGGAGTTTTATAAAGTGGCGGCAAATGTCTATAGTAATAGAATAGAAGCAGAATCAAAAATGCATTTTGAATTAAGTGAGAAGGAATATAAAGAAAAATTTGTAGAGTATTGCAGAGAACTTAAAGAAATAAAAATATTATCTTTACAAAAGGAGCTTTTAGAAAATAAAGAATATTTTTATGCATATATAGAATCTCCATTTTGGATGGGCAGCATTAAGATAATAATGGGATTACTTAAGAATGTTACAGAGATAATAATTGCAGACCTTTTTAAAATAAATAAAGAGGCATATTCTATGAGCGATGAAGAATTAAAGATGCTTCATGATATGCTGTGCCAGTTTGATTTTAAAAATCATATTACACATTATGACAATTTGGAAGCTGATATGGAAAAGTTTATGGAGGTTTATTTAAAGGAAAAGAACACTACGAATAAATAAGGTGTTTTAAATATATTTTAGATACAAAGCGTTTGGAGAAATCTAAACGCTTTATTTTTTGCCGTAAACTATATGCCTATGCTTATACACCATCTTCCTGTAACAAGAGTAACATTCCATTACCATAAGGAGGATATATTCAATGGGAATTATTAAATCAATTGTAACTATCATTATTGTCATTACAGGAAGAAAAGGAGGAAAATAAGATGGCAGCAAATGTAGAAAGTATGTTTTATACAAGAACGGCACCCTGGCATGGATTAGGAGTCAGAGTAGAAGAAGTACTAGGGTCTAAAGAAGCATTGATTCAGGCAGGACTCGACTGGAAAGTAGAGCAGACCGATGTATATGCAGCATCAGGAGAAAGAATTTCAGGATATAAAGCCAATATCCGAGATATTGACCGTAGTGTATTAGGAATCGTAGGTGACAGATATAAGATTGTCCAGAATGAAGAAGCCTTCGCTTTTACAGATGGATTGCTGGGAGAAGGGGTAAAGTACGAAACTGCCGGAAGTCTTGCCGGAGGGAAAATCGTCTGGATGCTTGCAAAACTTCCAGAGAAATACATTATCTCTGGAGATGCTATTGAACCGTATTTGGTGTTTTGCAACTCTCATGATGGTTCAGGTGCAATCCGTGTCGCTATGACACCTGTGCGTGTTGTATGTCAGAACACATTAAATCTGGCATTAAAAGGTGCAAGTCGTGTATGGTCCGCCAGACATACAGGCAATGTAATGAATCGCATGGATGAAGCAAGAGAAACCCTGCAGCTTGCCAATGCCTATATGTCACAATTAGGACGCTCTATTAATGAATTACAGGCGAAGAAGCTTACGGATAAGAAAGTACTTGCTATGATCGATTCTCTGTATCCAGTCAGTGAGGATTTAAGCGAGATGCAGAAGAAAAATAATTTAAAACAGCAAGAGACATTAAAAGCCTGCTACTTTGATGCACCTGATCTGCAGGGAGTAGGAAAGAATGGGTATCGCTTTATTAATGCGGTATCCGATATGGCTTATCATGGTAAACCATTACGTCAGACAAAGAACTATAATGAGAATTTATTCAGGAAAACGATTGACGGTCTGCCAGTCTTAGATAAGACATATCAGATGGTGTTATCGGCATAAAGGGAGGGAATAAAGTTGAATCCAGTAAAAGATGTAGTTGAAGGAAAAATTCTTTCAGAGATGAAAAAGTACAGACAACCAAATAGTTTTACAACCACTACAACCGGCTGTGATACTGGAGATACAGAAAACACAGGACATCCGGTCTATGAAATTTTCTGTATCATTTTAAAGAAATTTGACCCAGTACTCTTAGAAAAGTTATTGGGGGTAGCCGATTTATTTGAATACTTAAAGCAGTTATGGAACAAGACAGAGAAAACAGAAGAAAAGAAAGGTGAGGAAAGATAATGAAAACATTAGAACAGGAAGTATTAAAGAAAATTGCAAAAAAGAGTTTATTTGTAAAGCTGGTTAATACAGAAAGAAATGAGTCATTAGTAGAGAAGTGCATATCAAAAAAATTTTTAGACCTTTCCGCAGTCGTAAGAGTCGTTCTGAAAATGGATAAGGAAGGAATGGCTTCAATGGCATTATCAAAAGAAGATGCTGAAATTTTAGGTATGACCGAAGAAGAAATTTATGCGGCTGCATTAGCAAATACATTAAGACTCTTCCCACCTAAATTAATGAATTTAGGGCGATACGTAGAAATGAGTATTGGAGCAAAGCTTCCACTGGGAGAAGATGAAGTAACAACATATATCCTGACAAATCAAAAGGAAGTGGATGGTGCCTTCTATTTTATGAGTCCAGAAGTAGTTGGAGCCATTGCCGAGGCATTAGAAGATGATTTATATATCCTTCCATCTTCCGTAAATGAGGTTCTTCTTGTAAGAGCAAGTGAACTGGAAGACGGAGTTGATGAACTGAAAGAAATGGTTCGAGATGCCAATGAAACCGTTGTGGCTGAAAAAGATATTTTAAGTTATAACGTATATCATTATGACAAAGAACATGGCATTACCATTGCAGCATAAAGGAAGGGGCAGTTAAAAATGAAATACGATATTGTGTGTTCCACGAAAAATTTATCAACAGAAGAATGGCTGAAAATAAGAACGCTTGGAATCGGCGGCAGTGATGCAGGTATCATTGCCGGATGTAATCCTTACCGCAGCATCTTTGAGTTATGGCAGGAGAAACGTGGGGAGATTCCAGTAAGGGAAGAAGAATCCGAAGTAACGCATTTCGGTAAGGTTCTTGAAGATGTCGTAAGAAAGGAGTTCATCCAGCGTACAGGCTTAATGGTAAGAAAGAAAAATTCCATTCTTAGAAGCAAAGAATATCCTTTTATGATTGCAGATGTTGACGGCATTATCAGTGAATTGGATGGTACTTATTCGATATTTGAAGCTAAAACAGCTATCGAATTTAAAAATAATGACTGGAAGAATGGAGAGATTCCTAAAGTCTATCAGTTGCAGGTTCAGCACTACATGGCTGTTACAGGTTTTCAAAAAGCGTATATTGCGGTTCTGGTCGGCGGAAATAAATTCTATTGGACGGAGGTATACCGGGATGAACAGCTTATCAAGATGCTGGTAAGCATGGAATCCCACTTCTGGCATTGTGTCCGGGAAGGGGAAGAACCAGATGTGGATGCTTCTAAGGCTACAAGCCTTTATCTGGGGGTAAAATACAATAATGCGAAGGTCGGTTCTGTTATTGATCTGGATGAACAGATGCTTTCAGCCATCGAAAAATATGAGCAGATAAAAATAGAATTAGACTCATTAACAGAGCAGAAACAGCTTATTGAGAATCAGTTGAAATCTGCATTAGCAGAAAATGAAGCAGGCAGAGTAGGAGGACACATCGTAAAGTGGAAACCAATAGTTCAGACCAGAATTGATTCTAATAAACTCAAAAAAGAACACAAAGAGGTTTACGATGACTGCAAAAAAGAAGTAACTTACCGTAAGTTTTCAGTAGCATGATAATAAAAATATAGTGAGAGGGTATCTATAATGGTATCCTCTCTTTTTTGGAGGTATAAAATGAAGAAGATTCGGGAATTAAGAGCAGATGAGATTGAAGTTCGTGTAGGTGTTGTTAGGAAAAACGGTATATCATTATTGCTGTACAAAGATGCACGTTGTGATATGAATATATTAGATGAAACATTCGGAATCGCGGGTTGGCAACGGAAACATGAACTGATAAACGGGGCATTATTCTGTACGGTTAGCATCAAAGACGAGAATGGAGAATGGATTTCTAAACAGGATGTAGGAGTAGAGTCTTACACAGAAGCAGTAAAAGGAGCAGCATCAGATTCTTTTAAACGTGCCTGTTTTAATATCGGCATAGGCAGGGAACTTTATACTGCCCCGTTTATCTGGATTCCGTCAGATAAAGTAAGTATTGCAGAGGACAATGGAAAGTTAAAAGTAAGAGATTCTTTTAATGTGTCCTACATTTCCTATGATGAAAACGGGAAAGTCATTAAAAGTCTGGAAATCCGCAATCAAAGGAATGAGATTGTATGTCAGTTTAACATGGGGAATAAAGTTTCTAAACAGGCTTCTCAAACGGCAAATAAAAACCAGCTTTCCGATTATCGTATGGGAAAACTGTATGATGAAATGAAACGTACCGGTGTGACAGAACAGCAGATTGTAGAACGCTTTCATGTATCTTTGGCGAATTTAACAGAGAGGGATTATAAGAGGATAATGAGTGCGTTAAAGAATACAGATACAAGAGCAGCATAAGAAAGGAGAGTGTCATGGAGAAAAACAAGTTTATTGAAGAGCTATTCTATGAATTATCGTGTCAGTTAGGTAAAGAATTTGAAATGAAACAGAAGCGTGTCTGGAAGAATAACGGTGTATCTTATGAAGGATTGGTTATTGAAAAGCTGGAAGAGGAGTTATCGCCTATTGTTTCTTTAGACAGATGCTATGAAGATTTTCAGGCAGGAATCAGTGTACAGGAGATTAGCGAGCAGGTTTTAAAAGAGTACCGCAGGACAGCGGGGAACATTTCGTTATTAAGTCAGCAGGATATATGGAGTTATGAGCGGATTAAAGACCGGCTCTATGTAGAGATGGTGAACAAAGAATGGAACGAGCAGTACTTGGAGCATAAATACTATGTTCTATTTCTTGATTTAGCGGTCGTGTATTACATAGATACACAGCCAGATTACAAAGAGGCTCCGTCACATCGAGGGACTGCGGTAACAAAGGACATTTTTAAAATCTGGTCGGTAGAGCCGGAAGTAATATGGAAACAGGTTTTAGAAAACATGGGAAAAGAAAGCCTGTTTTTGATGCTGATCGTGACAGAGGAAGAAAATTCACTTATGACTTTGGAAGATGTTTTGCAGAAAAATCAAGGAGCATTAGCCTTATTACAAAAGAGTGTCTTAGATGAAGCAAAGAAAAAGATTGGAGAGACATTTTATATGCTGCCTGTTTCAATTTTTGAGTTAATGATAGTTCCCGAAAGTCAGGCAGATGAAGTGGAGGAGATGAAAAAAGCAATTATTGAATCTAATAAAGAACTGCCAGCGGAATACCTTCTTTCAAATAGTGTGTATTATTATGGAGACAAGGGAGAGGCAGAGGTAGCAGGATAGATATTTTGGTAATTCATATGTAATAAAAAACGGAAGAAAGCAAGATGTTTCTTCCGTTTTTTATTTAGACTCTTTTTTTGAAGAGTAGATTTTATGGAACATCTGTATATACTGCTTAAATAAATCTAATTCTGCATCTGTTCCAGACTGTAAAGACTGGATCAAAGAATCCGGAAACAAGTCAATATATTTATTGGAAGAACAGCGACCAAGAATAAGATAGTCAAGGGTGACATGGAATAAATCTGCAACTTCAATCAGTTTTTCGATAGATAAGCGGGCATTACCACATTCAATCGCACTACAATGTCTGACGGAAATATTTAATTTTTCCGCAAGTATTGCCTGAGTCATATGATTTTCCTTACGAAGTTTAGCGATTCGCTCACCCATTAACTTATTTAAATTCTCCATTCTCTCATCCTCCTTTTTTTGAAATCATATAACTATTATATCGACTTGAAAGAATAGAGAAAATGAATTAACACAAGGGATAATATAGAATAAATATATCTATAAAATTAAAAAAATAATAAGAAAATAGATGCAATAATTCGTGTTTATAGATATAATAGATGTATATGATGATGTATAAAGGGGGAAAGTAGAAAAAAGTAGAAATAAGAAAAAAGAGTAGCCATATAAGCAACAAACAGAGAGGAGAAAATAAGATGAAGAAACGAAATATTCTATTTAATTTGTTGGTTTTTGGAATTTTAATTTTAGGGTTACATATCAATGCCAATGCACAGGAAACAAGTGTGCCAGATGGATACACGGGGATTTATAATATTGCAGATTTAGACGGAATCCGTAATAATCCATCTGGAAATTATATCCTTATGAAAGATATTGATATGACCGAAGATACAAAGAAAGGCGGAGATTGGGATAATGGAATGGGCTGGACTCCAATTGAGGAATTTTCTGGAGTATTAGATGGTAATGGACATCAGATTATTGGTATGAATATTTATAATGGATATGGCAGAATTGGATTTATTCGGCGTTTGTCAGGAGGAATAATTAGAAATCTTGGACTAAGAGATGTAACGATTGACGCAGAAGCTCGTAATGTTGGAAGTCTTGTGGGAGAAGTTGGAAGAGATTATGATTACGACGGCGGAAATTATGATTATGGAAATAGCTTAATAGAAAACTGCTATTGTTCTGGAGAAATACGAAACACCTTTGGATCTCATACATATACCTTTTATGCAGGTGGGTTAATCGGCTATATGGCACAGACTACAATAGTACAGAATTGCTTTTCAGAAGTAAATTTAGTGATGGATGTTTGGGATTCTTTTGTTGTAGGAAGTCTTGTTGGTGGTGCATCAAATAATTGTGCTCTTTGGGCACACTATACAATAAAAAACTGTTATACAAGAGGAACAGTAGCAGGCACGGGTCGTGGATTTGGTGTTGCTCCGGGGGAGGCTGATTGTGATAATTGCTTTTATTTAAAAGACAGTATTAGTAATAAGGTAGGGGAAGCTGAAGGAGTAAGAGCATTGACTAATGCACAAATGAAATATGTCCAGACTTTTACAGGTTTTGACTTTAAAAATACATGGGAAATTGACCCGTATTGTAGTTATCCTTATCCGCAATTAAAGAGTAACCGATATATTAGGGTAAAGAGTTTAAATTGGATTTCAAAGCCAAATAAAATTACCTATAATCAAGGAGATAAGTTAGATTTAAGTGGAGCGGCTGTAAAAGTTGTTTATGAAGATGGAACAGATGCTAATATTGCCGTGTCAAATAATATGTTGGGCTCATATGATATGAAAAAACTTGGCACCCAAACAATTGTTATTCAATATGGTGGAAAAAAAGTATCTTTTGATATTGATGTCAAAGAAATATTTGCATCATCTATAAAATTAAATCAGTCTAAAATTGATGTGAAAAAAGGAAAAACTTATCAACTAAAGGCTACAGTTTATCCGACAAATACAACAAATAAAAAACTGACATGGACAAGTGATGATTCATCTATTGCAACAGTAAATAGCAGTGGGAAAATTACAGCAAAATCAGCTGGAACAACTACTATCTGGGTAAGTACGGCAAATGGAAAAACAGCAAAATGTGTTGTAAATGTACAAGTTTTAGCGGTGAATCTTAATATAATTCCAGATGCAATTACATTAAAAGAGGGGCAGTCGAAACAATTAAAGGCAGTAGTATCTCCGATTGATACTACAGAAAGGGTTAAATGGCATTCCTCAAATCCTAAAATTGCTAAAGTAGACCAGACAGGTAAGGTTACGGCATTAAAATCGGGAGAAACGGTAATCTATGCAACAACAGATAGTTTAGATTATTGGGCTGGTTGTAATGTTCGAGTAAAAAAAGCAGCTACCAATAGTGGAAATATTAGTGTGTCCAAAACAGTGATTAAAAAAGTTTCTGCGTTAAAGAAGAAAAAAGCATTGATAAAATATAAAAAAGTAAAAGGAGCTTCCAACTATCAGGTTCAGTATTCTATGAAAAAGAATTTTGCAGGAGCAAAGACAAAAACAGCAAAAGGAAATTCATTAAAGGTATCTGGATTAAAAGTAAAGAAAAAATATTATTTCAGGGTACGTGTATGTAAAAAGGTAAATGGAAAGACATATTATTCTGGCTGGAGTAATGTAAAATCTGTTAAAGCAAAAAAATAAAGTGATTTAGTGGGAGTGCAGGAGGTAAAGGATAAAATGACTTCCTGCACTTTTTCATTATTAGAAATTGAAATATAATGAGGTATATGATATGAAAAAGATAGCAAAAGTATTAGTGGGGCTGTTTGTAATAATGGTGTTGCTTTCTATGTGTTCTGCATGGGGAGATGATGATGAATCAAGTGAAGAACAGACAACGGAAACGGTACAAGAAACGAAAAAAACAGCAAAGAAAAAGAATGTAAAAAAACAGAAGGCTACAACGGAATCAACAGAAGCAGAAGTAGAAAAGCTTAGTACAGAACAGATTACGAAGCTTATTAAGTCTTTATATAAGGGAGAAAGATTAGATTCAGACGATGAGGAAAAAATGCGTGCGTCAGGAGAAGAGGCTTTCTTAATACCATGGGAAGATATGCTGTATTCCAAAGTGTTTGAGGATGGAGAGGATTGGTCAGAAGAAAAAAGTACCGAATTTACAAAGATAGTGAAAGTGTATTCAGATTTTTGGGGAGGAACGAAAAAGATTGATGATTTGATTTCCAATCAAAAAGTGTTAGACCAATGTTTGGCTGACAGAGAAAGTATAGATACGAGTAAGTATGGCTTTGATATTGAAGGTGGAACTTTAGATAGTGGTGATTTTTTTGTCTCACAGAGATTAAGTGATAATTCTATTTTAGGAAAACTTGAAAAAAGTCTGGAAGATGCAAATTCTGGTCCATCTTCAAACTGGGTTGCGTATAACGTGGTAGATGGAGATATGCAAGGGGATGATAAATATGTTATTCATTGCAATGAAGAAAATCCATTTCCAAAGGCAGGAGTATATACGATTTCTTATGTGGATGTCGGAGATACTACTGAGGTAACAGATGGAAGAGGATTTACGTCTACTCCACCATTGTATTACATGGTTACTGATACATCTACTTTTGAAGAGGATGAAGAAAAAATGACAGAGATAGAAGAAAAAGAAACGAGTGCAAGAGACGCTATTGTAATGAAGATAACTGGAGAAGGAGAAGATGACCCCGGAGAAAATAGCGATGAATCAGAAGTAGACGAAGAACAAGATTCTTCCACGGATGGCGATTACATATTAGAGGGTAGTGATTCCAGATACATTACAGAAAAAGAAGTAGAAAATCTCAGTGATGCAGACTGTAGACTGGCTAGAAATGAGATATATGCCCGTCACGGAAGAATATTTGACAGTGCAGATTTAAAAGACTACTTTGAATCGAAAAGCTGGTATAAAGGAACAGTAAAACCAAATGATTTTGATGAAAGTGTTCTTAACAAATACGAAAAAGCGAATATTGATTTAATAAGTAGCATGGAATAAGGTCTGATGGGAAGAATCATTAAAAAGATTCTTCCCGTTTTTTGTGTATAAAATATTTACCGAATAAAATTTAAAATTAGTCTATAAAGGACAGGAATAAACCGTCTTGAACGGTAATGAACACATTTTTAAAAATAAATGAATGAGGTGATAATTTATGTATGAGTATATTCCAGAGGTAATGACATTCAAAGAATGTAAAGAACCGTTAAAACTGGAAAAAAATACCTTACTTGATTTGATACATACGGGACAGATACAGGCTTTTAAAGTGGGAAGTCGATGGAAGATAACAAAGCAGTCTGTAATTGAATTTATTCAGTATAGATAAGTCTGTGTTGAGGATTATTTTCCTCTATGATAAAATAATATTATAAAAAATTATTGTAAGTGATATAGATAAAGCAGTAAGGAGGGCATTGTGGATACAGATATTAAAATGTCGGTAAAAGCAACGGATACCAAGGCTCAGTATGATAATAAGGCAAAGCAGCTCTTAGGTCATAAAATCATATTGGCGCATATATTGGTAAATACTGTAGAAGAGTTTAAAGGTATGAATCCGATAGATGCAGTGCAGTACATTGAGGGGGAACCTCATATTGGTGCTGTTCCAGTAGATGCTGGAGCAACAAATATAGAAAATCAAGAGAAAGTAATTGGTTTAAACACAGAAAATAGCGAAATCAATGAGGGAATGATACGTTTTGATATTATCTTCTATGTCCGGATGAAGGATGGTCTTTCTCAGATTATTGTAAATGTGGAAGCACAAAAGTCCGAACCATCAAGCTATAATATATTAAATAGAGCGATTTTCTATGTGAGCCGCATGATTTCTTCTCAGAAAGGCAGAGACTTTGTAAAATCTAATTACAATGATATTAAGCGTGTATATTCTATTTGGATTTGTATGAATGTAGATGAACACAGTATGAGTCATATTCATCTTACGAGGGATGATGTAATCGGATCTCATAATTGGAAGGGAGATATTAATTTATTAAATATTGTATTAGTAGGGCTTGCAGAAGATTTACCAGAGAAAACGGAAAAGTACGAATTACATCGCTTGTTGGGAGCTTTACTATCTTCAAAGTTAAATGTGGACGAAAAGCTTGATATTATAGGGAATGAGTTTCGGATTCCTTTAGAAAGCGATATCAGAAAGGATGTGAGCGAGATGTGTAATTTAAGTCAGGGAATAGAAGAAAGAGGTGTTGAAAAAGGATTGGCTGAGGCGGCTATCAGAATGTATAAGAAAGGATACTCTATAGAACAAATCAGTGATATATTAGCTATGGATATCGAAAGAGTAAAGGATATTGTAAATAATAATTAATTTAGGATGAGAGACTTGATTATAGAAGAGATACCATCGAAGTTATAAGACTTCGATGGTATTTTTTATCGTAATAATTCTATATGGAATAGAGAAGAAAGGCAGAAGTATAGAACGTAAATTTCTATGTAATTAAGTTTATTTAGTACAAATAAAAATAGCAGCAGAAAATCAAAAAAGTTTATTCTACATAACGATTTCTATATGATAGAATGATTATAAGCAAGAAAGCGAGATGGGGGTGCTTTGAATGGGATTTTATAAATGGATACAAAGTGAAGAAGAAATGTATAGAGAATTAAAGGAATTGGGCTATGAAACTAATAAACAGATTTCTTCTTTTTTTAATCGGAGAATAGAGTGTATTTTAGATACACAATTATCGGATACTAAGACTTATGAGAGAATGTTTTTTGAGAATGAGTATATAGATAAGGCTGATGCAGATACTAATATCAAAGAATTGATGAAAAGATTGTCTAACTTAGAAGAACGTAAAAGAAGTTTAGAAAAAAGAGCTGAACGTTACGAGGAAGATATTGCCAAATTAGAAAAGAATATGGATATAAAAAGTGCAGAGCAGCTATCTAAGAAAAGGGAAAATAAAAAGAAAAATTCAGAAGAGATGTATAAATTGGATTTGAAAATAATCAAATTGAAGGAAGAGGAAAGATTTGATGAAAATGACAAAATATTTAAAAATATACAGTTGGAAAAAGAATTGAATTTAGAACCTAAATATTATTATATTCCTTTAAATGGATATATAGAATTGTCAGAGGATGATAAAGCTTTTTTTAGACAGATATTGAAGATGTTCAAAAAAACAGATGACTTAGAAAATTTAGAGAATATAAGATGGGAAAAGTATGATTATGAAGAACGAGAAAAATTATTTCAAATAATTAGTAAAATAAAAATAGAAAACTATGTATATTTGGAAAATAAAAATGGAAAGATAAGTAATCCTCGTTTGAAGGGAGAATATCATATTGATGAATTGGAAGAACGGATATTAACAGAATTAGATAGATTAGAAGAAAAGATATTATTCCCGCATTTATATAGAATTTCTATAAAATTAAGAAGGTTGTATTTAGATATTGGAGAATATGAAAACAGTAGAGATGCCAACATAAGAACGGAAAATGTTGAATTTGAAAAAGCATTTGATAAATATTTAAATATCTGGGCGAAGAGAAGATATTCAAAAACATTTAATGGAAGAATGAATCAAAAAATAAGAGATATGCAAAGATTTTGCACTTTGATACCGAATAAGTCAAAAAATAGAAAGTACAAATTTGAAGAATGTGTAGAATTTGAAGAAACATTAGATAGATATTTAAATTTGACTTATAAGGATGAACGTTCAAAATATGACAAAAGAATTAAGTATAAAATAGAAAAATTTGAGAAAATGTTTACTTATTATCAAAAAGAAACGAAAAGGATACCTGAAGATAAAAGGGCAAAGATAAAAGGTGCAGTAAAACCAAGGGCTGAAATTTGCAATATATTAGTTGAATCCAATAAAGAAAAATATTATAAAATGAGAGAAATTGTACAGAAAGATTATACAGAGGATGATTTATTTGAGGAAGCATTAAATAATTACTTAATGAGAATTTTGGAAGACTATGAGAACATAAATGGGATGGAAGAAAGAGAGCGACAACGATTATTAGAACAAAATGCAGAATATGAGAGAAAGTATAGGTTGAATTAAAAAATAATGAAAAAAGCCAGTGTTTGAAAGAAACACTGGCTTTTTTAACCCTATATTATATCTTGATTTGATAAAAAAAACAAGAATAAAATTTTTTAGAAAAATACACTCAATTACAGACTAAAATAAGTTCTTTTTATTGCTTATTATAAAGGTGACTTCGAAGTTGGAACTATAAACGGTAGTAATCATAAACAATAAGGAGAAAAGAGACATGGCTAAAAAGAAGAATTGGTATGCCGTATGGGGTACGAACGGATTAGGAATTTATCGAACATGGAAAAGGGCAAAAACGGCTTTGCAGTATTTAGAAAAAGCAAATGTAGAGGGTTTTAAAATCTATTCGGAAGCAAAGCGCAAAGCATTAATGGAATTTAATTACTATAATGATGATGATTTTGAAGGTCCGATTCCGATTGATTTTACTATAAGTAGAGAACATATTGAGATAATTAGGGAGTTGGAGTTAGCGTCTGATGCCAAAATAAAAGTTGTCTTTAAAGATAAAAAGCCAACTTTTGAAGAAGTATAACTTCTGAATAGCTTTGGTTTTACTATCAGAGTATATTTACAAAAAGGTGGGGAAAGGGGGAATTCCTTCTTTTCCTACTTAATTTGAAGACAAAATTTATCATAGAAGGGGAAGAAAATTATGTTAGAAAAAAGAAATAATATTCGAAAAGACCAACACTTTGACGAAAACCGTGGATTTATGTTAGGAGATACGGTTATTGCAGAATTTGAACCGACAGTCATTGAAAAATATACGTATAAGGACTTGAATTCGGGTATAATTACTGAAAAATATACAGTAAATACAAAAGATATATATGGAAATAAGGCATCTAATCAAGTATCAGACTTCTTAAAAATCGATTGGTATAAAGACTTTGAAATCATAGATGTGGAATTATCAACTAAAGGCAAACGGATTTTAGCAGCAAAATTGCAAAATGAGGCGAGATGTTTAGAACCAGAAGCTTGTCATGAAGAAATTATTGCGGCACCTGGATTTTATATGAATAATGAAATTCCTTTTATGGTGATGGGAAATCGGGCAATAATGCCGAAAGACAAAGATGGGACATTTACGGTGAAATCTTCGTCAGATTTTCGGATGAAAGAGGAAAAAATATTCTCACAGGAAGTAAAAATCAAAGAATATATTAATTTTATGCCGAGGGTAACGGTTATTCTATTTTATGCAGCCTTATTAGGAGCAATAAAGCCTATCCTAAACCAGTTATCTGTAATTACAGATTTTATTATAGGTGTAGTTGCACCATCAGGTCATTTGAAAACATCTTTGACAAGAATTTATACGAAATGGCTTCAAGATGAAGAAGAACTGGAGATTTCTTTTGATGATACTATTCGCAGCGATATATTACAAAGAAAAATAGCACAGAATGCAGGACAGAATTTTTTAATTGATGATTTACATAGGAAAGCAAGCAATTATGACCAGAATAAATTTAAAGAACGTCTGGATAAGGCAGCTAGAATGGTTTCTAAAGTGGGAAACTCTGCATTGATTTTTATTACAGCGGAATCTTTACGAGGCGAAGCTATTTTTAGTGGTTATGACCGAATATTACAAATCAGAATTCCTAAGATGTCTTCTGAAGAGTTAGAGTCATATAAAAATAAAATGTCTAATTTGACATTATCAGGTATGTCAGAGATTGCTGTACGTTTTGTTCAGAAATTGATTGATAATTATGAGGATGTAAAAATTACAGTTGAAAAATATACTAAAAATAGTATTTTAAATAACCACAGACCTAAATTTGAAATGCCGAAATGGTGTAATGGTTCCACTAGAATTGGAAATCAAATAAGGGTTCTTTATTTAGTAGAGGATTTATTTTGTCAATATATGTGCGGTAGTGATACGATATTATCCGGTCGTAGCCAATTGCGAGAAGCACTTGAAGAATCTGGGAAGATTCAAGTAATGCAGCTTGAGCAGGTGCGTTATAAGGAAGAAGATAAAGATTTGCTGGAAGTCTTACATGAAATCATTTTAGAAGGAGCAGAATGTAAGGATATAAAAATTGTATTAAATCAAGAAGAATATTCCGAAGATGAGGAAATGGCTTTATCTAAAGAAGATGCTTTTTATATTAGAGGTCCCCTTTTGATAAATGTTTTAATGTGCCGTATGGGAAGAGTGGTTACGTTAAAAGAAATTTCGGATAGACTGCATAATGCAGGTGTTTTGGAAGAAGAGTGGGGAGAAAAAGTAAATAAGAGGACAAAGAAATATAAGAATAAAAGACATTATGTGATTAATAAGTCTCTATTGGATAGATATTGTAGAGTTTTGAAAGCTGCTTTGATTTAGTTTTATACACTTCTAGTTGTTCCGGTGTTCCGATGGTATTTGTGTTTTTATAACATATAATATTACAATATCTATATATTACAATATTATGTGTATTCATAAATAATGAAATCAGTTGGAACACTGGAACCAAAATTTTTTATTTGTGATGTATGTGGAAAAAGTATCGTATCCATAGTTTAGAATTGAATAAGGCATATTCAAGGAAGTTCGATTGAAAATACTCATAAATACGATTTTGTTCAGTGTGTCATAATAAGTATAGTCATGGCAATAATCCAAAATTAATTGAAAAAAGTTAAATTAAAAAAAGTGTCCTTTAGGGGGAAATACGTAATTATGCTACAATAGGGACATCGGTTTTAGTTGCAACGGAACGGATGTAGTAATAATAATTTTAAAAACAGGAGGACTAGGAAATGTTTACCAATAAGAATGTAGAAGTTATCACAGAGGTAGATGAAAGTTTAAAAGCGAAAAGGTTACGTCGCTACAAAGAAAAAATAACTAAAATTCCCAAAATATGTAATCAAATATTCGTGTATCCCCAAAATACCGTTGTAAAATTAGGAGGAAATCCATATCAATGCGATAAAGTGGAAGGCTATATTAAATTTCCTGAAAAAGATTACTTTGAGGAAATTACTTTATTAGATAAACCTTTGATAATCGCTATGTTGAGTGATTTTAAATTAATTGTACAATATGGAGATAAAGTATTCTTCCGTGGCTATAAGAAAGAAAATCAAGAAGGATTTAAGGCTATAATGAAAATTACACTTGAAGAGTCTAATACTACAGTATTTTTGGTTGATGTGGGAAAGACAGAAATAGAACCTTATTTTATTTTGGCAGATATGGATGAATGTAGTGGAATAGAAACAAGCATTCTTTATGAAAGCTTTATTAGTATAATAAAGGATGCCTACAAATTTGATATAGTAGATGTTGAAGAAGAGGATGAAGAAGAGGATGATGAATAAGAAAAAGAAGCGAACATCTTTATATTCTCAGACATATAGGTTAGACGAACTAACCTATATGCATTCTCGACTTATGAGAGTTTCTGACGAGGAATACTATAAAGTCGAAGATGATTTTTTTGATAAGCAATATCAAGCAGCCAAGTTAGAATTGCAGAACCAGGAAAAGGAAGAATATGAAGAAATTTTAGAGGATACACAAGAAGTTGAAATGATTTCTGATTCAGAGAATGTAGCAAGTGAAGTGGGTAATAATAATGTTGTTCCTACACTTGCTCAGAAAGCATCTTCGACAAATAACTCAGAACGAAAAAATGTTCGGATGCAGGAGCTGGAAAACATTATTTTGATGCGTGGTACATTCTGTATTATAAATGGCATGCTTTGTGCTTGGGATGAAGAGTGCTATACACCGCTGAATCTTCGAACTTTTACAAATAGAGTTCGGTTATTGCTTACAAAAGAGGAAGAAGACAAACTTTCCAGATTTAATGTATTTAAAGATACATATGAATTTATGTCTGCGAATGAAGTATTAAAAGGAAAGTTTTCACGAGAAGCAACAGAATTATCCAAAACAATGATTGCATTTAAGAATGGGATTTATATAGGAAGAGATGGGCGGTTTATAAAAACATCAGCGATGTATCCGATATTATTTAATGTTGATGCACACTATCTGGGAGAAGGGGATATTGACACACCTGTGATGGATAGCATTATTAATTATGCGAGCGGAAATGATAGACAAGTATTAAAGTTGTTTTATCAATCTATAGGTTATATATTTTCTCAAGGAATAGAAGCAAAGAAATTTTTTGTCTTTGCAACTGCGCCAGATAGTGGGAAGAGCATTATCGGAAACTTTTTGGGAAAAGTTTTAAAGGATAATAATGTAGCCAATATATCATTGAATGATTTAGGAGCAAGATTTTCGTTGGGGAATATTGGAGAGCTAGCCTTGAATATTAATATGGATCTTCCTGCTTCTGAAATTGATAAAAAGTCTGTACAGGCAATAAAGTTGTTAACTGGAGACCCAAGAATACAATGTGAAGAAAAATACGTGCAAGCAAAGCCGGTAATTCACCATTGCAAATTTTTATTTGCCAGTAATCATCCTATTAAATTAAAAGCACAGGATGAGGCTTTTTATAAAAGAATGATAGTAATTCCATTTCTGAATTCAGTAGATGAAAAAAATAGGGATTATGATTTGGAATCAAAGTTATGGGACGAAAGAGACGCAATTTTGACAAAAGCAGCGAATGCATATGGGGAGTTATGTACAAATAATTTTGTTTTTCAGCGTTGCCAAATTGCCGAAGATATGGTAAGTTCTTGGCAAGGAAAAGACAAAAATATTTTGTTATATAGATTCTGGGGAGATAGATGCTCATTTTCAGAAGAAGCTAAGGAACGCTTTATTCCTACAGACAAAGTATTTAAAATATATCAAGCCTATTGTGAATCTTATGGAGAGACAGTACCAGATAGTGAGCTGCGTAATTTCTCAAGAGAGTTTACCCAGACGTTTAACTTACAAAAAGGTAAGAGGAGAGTAACGGGATATAATTCATCTGTTAACGGATATGTAGGCCTTCAAATTTTTGAAGATGTATAGAGATATAGCATACCCTTCGAGTATATGTTTGTACTAACATTGCACTAGCACCGGAAATTTGCTTAAATGATAAGCTGATGCCGTAAAATTTGCATCAGCTTATTTTGTCATTATTAGTGAGAGTGAACGCAGGAAGAGAGCCTTTGAGCGTACTTCACACTTTTTTGCAGTTATATTATAGTTTTTTTACTATTGCAATTCTAATATTATTTTTTCAATTGCATCTAGTTCCTCTAATGAGATGTCCTGTATGACAGCTTCTATGAATTTCATTCTTTTTTTTAAGGCATATCCCGGAAATCTTCTTGGAAAAAATAATCATATTGAGAGATAGCAGCCCTAAAAGTTCTGGCATAATTTTTAGCAATCCTTTTGAAGCCATCCACTTCAATTACACTTTTATCTAGTAATGACTTCAATAATAATTTATGTAAAATAAGAATTATAGTAAAAAAGAAAACAGGGTATGCAATGCTGTCATTATATGCAATGCTGTCATTATAAGGTATAATAGATGTGTTGATTTTAACAAATCGGAATTTGAATATCAGTAAATTATGACCTTTCAACAGAGGTTACAGTGCTTTAATAAAATCCTCCAAAAGCCTTGAAAACAAAGGATTTATCGCAATGTGTTCGCCTTATCTCTTTATACGGTTACACACAAGTTTACTCTTTCCCTCCTTGCTCATAAGGGCAAATGCAAGGGCAAGAAAATCTCATAACAAGATATAACAGAGTGTGGCAATCGGAGAACTGTGATGTATGTGCGAATATATTATAACGGAGGATTTTCAATGGACAAGTATATTTACGATGATAAAAATGGTCTGTGGTATGAACTGCAAGGAGATTATTATATTCCTTGTCTTATCTTACCAACCGAAAAAGAACAGCCTATCGGTTTGTGGGGACAGCGGCATTTGCACTATCTGAAAGAATATCACAGGCTTACATATACCAATTTGCTCACAAGCGGAAGGCTGAACGAATACCTTGCCGAGATAGACAAACAGGCAAAGGATATGTTCCTTCGGTTGATAAAACAGATGTCGGAGCGTGAGGGCGTAACCGAGCAACTAAAGACAGAAAATCAAATGGAGTGGGTTGGCAGGATGAATAATATTCGCAGTAGAGCGGTGGAGATTGTAAATGCAGAACTGATTTACAGTTAAGCCGGAGCGGCGGCGAGGAAAACCTTGCCGCCGTTTTTATGTATATGACCGAAAAATCAAAGATTTATGGTATAATTCTAAAAGAGTTATTTTTTTAAGACCATCGCCCCAAAAAACGTACTTAATAGGTGAAAGCGCTTTTAGGTCAAATGAGGGAGGTGAACAACATGGATGATCTGAGAATCATAGAACTCTACTTTAATAGAGATGAACAGGCGATCAAGGAGACGGATACAAAGTACGGAAAACTCTGCCACAGTATTGCCTATAACATTCTAAATAATCACGAAGATTCTGAGGAATGCGTTAATGATACTTATGTGAGTGTGTGGAACACCATTCCGCCTACAAGACCGCACAATTTCATGTCCTTTATCTGCAAGATTGCACGAAATCTCTCTTTGAAGCGACTGGAGTTTATGAAGCGAAAGAAACGGTCGGCGGAAATCATTTTATCCTTGGATGAGCTTGCGGCAGTATTGCCGGATGAACGATATGCTCCCGATGTGAGCGACGAGGATGTAGGTAAGCTGATCAGTAAGTTTCTTCGCAGTCAGGAGGAATATGTCAGGAATGTTTTCATCCGCAAGTATTTCTATTTCGATTCTATAAGGGAGATTGCAAAGCGCTATTCTTTTACTGAGAGTAAGGTCAAAAATATGTTGTTCTACACCCGAAACAAGCTAAAAGATTACTTGATTAAGGAGGGCGTTGAAATATGAAAACACCGAGAATCGCAAATGCCATCGGGCAAATT
>JABLTN010044715.1_pt1 | contig 41088 bp, 38 predicted proteins | sample 7160141 | NCBI WGS metagenome assembly JABLTN01 (sample SAMN14651226, study PRJNA627086) | human gut metagenome | isolation source: feces | host: Homo sapiens | reverse complement strand
CGGATATTTTTCCGAGATCGTAGATGGCTTTGAAGATACGCTCAAGCCGGCATCGCTTTCGGGTCTGACGGTTGCGCGCTTTCGTGAGCTGACATCCAAGGCACCCGAAACACGTCACAGCAGCTCAACGCTCGGCAAGATGGTGCAGGGCTTCAGCTGGTATCTGGCCTGCGAAATTCCGGCGGAACAGGCGGAACGGCTGCAGATCGGTCAGGAGCTTAAGGTCAATTTTACTCAGGCATCTCTCACGAGCCCGGTAACCGTGTATGCGGTTAACTGGGAGCATGATGATGATACAGCTTTGCTCGTGTTGGAAGGCACTGATTTCAACAGCGGGATGGTTTCCATGCGTCAGCAGCCGGTCGAAATCATCATTGCATCGTACACCGGCCTGAGCGTTCCCAAGAGCGCACTGCGCGTGGAGGAATGGACGGACAGCAATGGTGAGAAGCATAAGGACACGGGTGTGTTCATTCTCAGCGGCTCGGTACGCAAATTCAAGGTGATCAACAAGCTGTATGAGACCGATGACAGCTATATCGTCGAGCAGAGTGCAACCGATTCGGATATGCTGGTCGAGCAGGATCAGGTCATTGTCCGAGGAACAGATCTAAAGGATAATACGGTGGTGAAAACATGACAGAACAGGAAAGAAATGAGCTGCATGAACGCATCGCTCAGGTAAAGGAACGGGTAGCGCGTGCAGCGGAAAAAGCAGGAAAAAAGCCGGAAGACATCATACTGGTTGCCGCGAGCAAGATGAATAATGCGGAGCGTGTCCAGGAAGCGATTCGCGCAGGCATCGAGGTGTGCGGTGAAAACCGTGTGCAGGAGCTGCTTGAAAAGTATGAACAGAACGCTTATGAAGGAGCGGATCTGCAGTTTATCGGCACGCTCCAGACCAATAAGGTGAAGTTTCTGGTCGGCAAGGTCTCTCTGATCCAGTCGGTCGGTTCGGTTCATCTTGGCGAAGCGATCGCAAAAGAGGCCGCAAAGCATGGCATCCGACAGGATATTCTGCTCGAGGTCAACATTGGCAGAGAGCAGGCAAAGAGCGGCATTGACCCGGATGAACTGCTGGATGCAATCGACACTTTGCGTGCAAAACCGTCGCTTCATATACGCGGATTGATGGCAATTCCGCCGGTACTCTTTCCCTTTTTTCTCTCACTCGATCTCGAAGTCATCTGTCTCAATAACGTCCGGCTGCTGATGCCGCACCACCTTCACGGCGCACAGCGCCACACTGAGGTTCAGCGCGCCGTCCAGCAGCAGCGACACGCCCATCAGCATCACCAGTGCCTGAGCCCCCTCGGTGGGCCGCAGCACCAGCAGCAGTCCGATGACGCCTGTGAGCACTGCCAGCGCCAGTACCAGCCACCACTGGGGAATACCGAATCGCCTGGCGTCCACGGCGATCTGGATCTTGAACAGGCCGTCCGCCAGCACGGGGATACCAAACATCACGCACAAAAAGCTCATGGCCTCCCCGGGGTGGCACAGGGCGATGATGCCCACAGCGATGAGCAGACTCCCGAAGGCCAGGTCGTACTGAAACGCCAGCCGGAACAGATCCTTGGAGAAGTATCCGCCCAGCTTGATGGCCCCGCACACCACCATACCGATGCCCAGCGCCCTGCCGATCCACGGCACGCACCGCTCCGACATCACCAGCAGCACCGCGCCCAGCACGCAGAACAGCACCGACACCACGATATATCCGGTTTTCACGGCCCACAGCGGCCCCGTTGATCTCACATTCCGCACAACTTGCATCTCCCTTCGCGCGTTCCGCGCCTTTCTTTTTGTCATGCCCCATGATACCGCGCCGCCGCGCTCTGCGGTACGGGCAGAAAAAAGAGATGCCCGAAATTTGGACATCTCTCTGTATACGTCTGATTTTTGGGCAAAGCGGGCCGTTTGTCTGTCGCCGCTCACAGCTGCCGGTTGTTGCTGTGAGCCACGATAAGCTCCGGCACGCCGCGGCACAGCTGGAGCATCCGCTGCAGGTCGCTCAATGACTCCTCCTTCATGCCGCCGCTGACCCAGTCGATCCACACGCCGAACAGCTGGCACTTCATGAACTGCACCACCACCCGCCGGTCGTCGCCGGAGATGCTGGCATCGGAGAACACGGTGGCAAGATACGTATCCACCACGTACTCGCACAGCCGCATGGTGTCCTGCAGGAACATATCCCGATTGGCGGAGTTGAAAATGTGCATCACAGCGCGGCGGTTCTCCCGTGCCGTGTGGAACGCCACGGAGAAGCATTCCTCCATGGAGGAGATGGTCGGGTACTGCCGGATCAGCTCATCGGTCTGCTCCGTCACGATCTCCCCCAGCAGGGAGGGAATATCCTGAAAGTGGTAGTAGAAGGAGTTGCGGTTGATGCCGCAGTCCTCCACGATGTCGCGGACGCTGATCTTACTCAGCGGCTTCTGGTTCAGCAGCTTCATGAACGATGCCTTGATGGCCTGCTTCGTGAAATTCGCCACGGTGCTCCTCCTGTTCTCGGCGGTACAAAGCCCGCCCTACGGCTGTTCGCCGAGGGCGGGCCGTATGTAGTCCCTTTTATTTGGCGCTCAGGTACTCGTCGATGGACTTGGCGCCCAGCTTGCCTGCGCCCATGGCCAGAATGACGGTAGCCGCACCGGTGACGGCATCGCCGCCGGCGTACACGGCCTGACGGGAGGTAAGGCCCTCCTCGTTGACGATGATGCCGCCCTTCTTGTTGACCTCCAGGCCCTTGGTGGTGGACTTGATCAGCGGGTTGGGGCTGGTGCCCAGAGACATGATGACAGCGTCCACCGGCAGGTCGAACTCGCTGCCCTTCTTCTCCACGGGACGGCGGCGGCCGGAGGCGTCCGGCTCACCCAGCTCCATCTCCACGCAGGTCATGGACTTCACGCAGTCCTGCTCATCGCCGTTGATCTGCACGGGATTGTTCAGCGTCTTGAAGATGACGCCCTCCTCGATGGCGTGCTCCACCTCCTCGTGACGGGCGGGAAGCTCCTCCATACCGCGGCGGTACACCACGTACACCTCGGCGCCCAGGCGCTTGGAGCAGCGGGCTGCGTCCATAGCCACGTTGCCGCCGCCCACCACGGCCACGGTCTTGCCCTTCAGATCCATGATGGGCGTGTCGCTGTCGGGCAGGTACGCCTTCATCAGGTTGATGCGGGTCAGAAATTCGTTGGCGGAGTAGACGCCCTTCAGGTTCTCGCCGGGGATGTTCATGAACATGGGCAGACCGGCGCCGGAGCCGATAAACACGGCCTCGAAGCCGTTCTCCTCCATGAGCTCGTCGATGGTGATGGTGCGGCCCACCACGGTGTTGGTCTCCACCTTCACGCCCATGGCCTTCAGACCGTCCACTTCCTTCTGGACGATAGCCTTGGGCAGACGGAACTCGGGGATGCCGTACACCAGCACGCCGCCGGCCAGATGCAGTGCCTCAAACACCGTGACCTCATAGCCCTTCTTGGCCAGGTCGCCGGCGCAGGTCAGGCCCGCGGGGCCGGAGCCGATGACCGCCACCTTGTGGCCGTTGCTCTCGGGCTTGGCAGCGGCCTCGGTGCTGTGGGCGTTGTGCCAGTCGGCCACAAAACGCTCCAGACGGCCGATGCCCACGGGATCGCCCTTCTTGCCGCGGACGCAGTGCATCTCGCACTGGCTCTCCTGGGGACATACACGGCCGCACACGGCGGGCAGGGAGCTGGTCTGATGGATGACCTGATATGCGCCCTCATAGTCCTTCTCCACGATCTTCTGAATAAACTCGGGGATGCGCACGTTGACGGGACAGCCGTCCACGCAGGGATGGTTCTTACAGTTCAGGCAGCGGGCGGCCTCGTCCAGCGCCTGCTCCTCAGTGTAGCCCAGCGCCACCTCGAGGAAGTTCTTGTTGCGGACCTGAGGGTCCTGAGAAGGCATCTCGTTCTTATCCAAACGCATGTTGATCTTGCCAGCCATCTTACTTTACCTCCTGCTTGAACAGATTGCAGACTTCCTCGTGCTTATGCACCTCGAAGTCGTGGTACATCTGGTTGCGCTTCACAGCCAGATCCCAGTCCACCTTGTGGCCGTCGAAGTCGGGGCCGTCCACGCAGGCGAAACGGGTCTCGCCGCCCACGGTAAGGCGGCAGCCGCCGCACATGCCGGTGCCGTCGATCATGATGGGGCTCATGGACACGGTGGTGGGCACGCCGTAGGGCTCGGTGGTCTTACAGACGAACTTCATCATGACCATGGGGCCGATGGCGAAGATCTCGTCATACTGATTGCCCTCGTCCAGCAGCTGCTTCAGCGCCTCGGTAACAAGGCCCTTCTGGCCGTAGGAGCCGTCGTCGGTGCAGACCTTCAGCACGGAGGAAACCGCCTTGAACTTATCCTCCAGAATGACCACGTCCTTGCTCTTGAATCCCACCACAGCGTGGACCTCTGCGCCGCAGTCATGGAACTTCTTCAGCACGGGGTAGGCGATGGCGCAGCCCACGCCGCCGCCGACGACACAGACCTTCTTCTTGCCCTCCGTCTCGGTGGGGCGGCCCAGGGGACCCACGAAATCGTGGAGACAGTCGCCCTGCTGCTTGTGGCTCAGCTTCTCGGTGGTGGCGCCCACGGTCTGGACGATAATGGTCACTGTGCCCTTCTCGCGGTCATAGTCGTGGATCGTAATGGGGATGCGCTCGCCCTTCTCATCCACACGCAGGATAATGAACTGGCCCGGCTCCGCCTTCTTGGCGACCATAGGCGCTTCGATCTCGTACAGGATCACAGTGGGCTTCAGCGCTTCTTTTCTAACGATGCGATACATACATCACGGCTCCTTCTTCTCTAATGTTCGGTGTCCGGCATAGTGGATCACTGTCACGGCATATCCGTTCTCCGTTTTATTGTAACACCAACCGGCAGACCCGTCAATCTTCATTTGCCGGAAAACGGCTCAGACCCCCTGCTGCAGCAGGACTTTCCGGCCATGGACATCCACCAGTTCCTCCTGCCGCATCTTCTTCAGCTCCCGCATCATGGCGCTGCGGTCCGTGGAGATATAGTCCGCCAGCGCACTGAGGGAAAACGGCAGCAAGAACTCCCCGCTGCGGTTTTTGGCGGCCATCAGCGAGAAATAGCACATCAGCTTGTCCCGTATGCTGCGGCGACTCAGCACCTCTACCCGCTCATACAGAGACGTGGCCTTCTCTGCCACCAGCTGAAACATGTTCTCCACCACCTGTGTGTGGTGGGTGCAGGCTTTTTCACACCGCTTCGTCACCTGGTCGGCGGCCATGAACCACACGCGGCAGGCGGTCTCCGCCACCACGGTGATGCTGTCGCCGGCCACATTCTCGAACATCAGCATCTCCCCGAACACGCCGCCGCTCTCCAGCCGCTCCAGAATGGTGCGGCTTCCCTGCTGGTCGATGCGCTCGATGACCGCTGCGCCCTCCGCCAGCACGCCCACCATGTTCCGCCCCGCGCCAAAGTCGTATATCACCTCGTCGGCGCGGAAGCTGACCTCCCGCATGTCAAAGCAGGTACGCATGGCCTGCTGGGACTCCTCGCTGATCCCGCGGAACAGCGGGGATGCGCCGATCTCCATCGCTTTTACGCCTCCCTTCTCAGGCGGCGGTCCCGCCGCCTGCCTATGATACCGTATACGATATAGTTGCCCAGAAATCCCACCACAAGGCCCGCCAGCACGTCAATGACCGCATGCTGCTTGATGAACATGGTGGATGCGATGACCAGAACGCCGTACACCGCAGTGCTCCACCGCCACGCCCGCTTCTTCAGCCCTCTGGTGTGCCATATGGCGAACCATGCGTCAATGACGCCCACCACGTGGACGCTGGGGAACACGTTGGTGTTGGTGTCCAGTGAGTAGGTGTAGGCCACCAGGTCGCAGAAGATGTTGTCCCTGGGCATCACAGCGGGCCGCAGGTCCTGCCCGTTGGGGATCAGGGCGCAGATGAGCGTGCTGAACAGAAACGTGATCATGATGCTCCACATGTACCGCCGGAAGCCCTCGCCATCCTTGAGGATGAGGTAGATGCCCAGAATAAACAGCAGTACGCTCCAGCTGGCGTAGATGGGGGCAAAGCCCTCCAGAAACGGGATCTTGTAGTCGATGGGCAGCTGGGTAGCCCAGTAGTTGTCGGTGATAAAGTGCTCAATGGTGAAGAATATGCCCAGATAGACAGGCAGAAACAGCCCCCACCATATGTGCGGATGGTCGTGGATAAACGTCTTGATGCGCTGCATAGAAACCTCCCACAGGATGATAGTCGTGTCCCGTATTGTAGCAGATGCCCCCGCCGCAGGCAACCGTTTTGTGATAAATGTCACAATAATTTTACAAATCCGTCATTCTCCCGGAAGTGTCTGACAGGCTTGCCATCCGCCGGTGGGTATAGTATACTGATGATAACAGGCAGCTTTTGCCGAAAGAAGGAGGACCTCCCATGGAGATCAAAAAACGCGAGAACATTCCGGAAAACCGTCAGGTGCGCCTGACCGTAGCCGTGGACCGCGGCACATGGCAGGACGCGCTGATGCACTGCTACAACGGCATCAAGGCCCTGTGCCCCGTGGAGGGCGAACCCACCCGCGAGAAGATCGAGGCCGTCTACGGCAGCGATTTCCTGTATCAGGAGGCCGTCAACGAGACGTATCCCCAGGCGCTGGTGGATGCCATCGGACAGGAGGACATCTCCATCGCCGGCACCCCCACCCTGACGGTGGAGGACATTGGCCCGGATGGCTTCACCTTCACCGCTCTCATCGACCTGTACCCCGAGGTAAAGCTGGGCCAGTACAAGGGCCTCAGCGCCGTGTACCCCCAGGCGGAGCTGTCCGAGGAGGACACCCAGGCCGCGCTGGAGGAGTACGCCCGCGCCCACATGACCGAGGAGCATCCCGACCGTGCCGCCATGGGCGACGAGGTGGTGCTGGACTTTGAGGGCTTCGTGGACGGTGTGGCCTTCGAGGGCGGCAAGGGTGAGAGCTATCCCCTGCTGCTGGGCAGCGGCTATTTCATCCCCGGCTTTGAGGAGCAGGTGGCCGGCGCCCGTACAGACGAGGAGCGAGATATCCATGTGACCTTCCCCACCGCCTACACGCCGGAGCTGGCGGGCAAGGACGCCACGTTCCACATCAAGGTCCATGAGATCACCCGCCGCTCCATGCCCACGCTGGACGACGCATTTGCCAGGGCGCAGGGCTTTGAGGAGCTGTCCCACCTGCGCCGCAGCGTCATGGAGCAGGCGGTGGCCAAAAAACAGTCGGAGGCCGCAGAGCAGTTTGCCAACGACCTGATCGGTCAGGTGCTGGCAGGCATGGAGGTCGAGCTGCCCGACGCCATGGTGGAAAACCAGTTGGACGGCCTTATTCAGGAGCTGCGCGGCCATCTGGAGAGTCAGGGTGTGCAGCTGGAGCAGTATCTGGAGTCCAGCGGCACCTCCATGGAGGACCTCCGCGCCCACGCGCGGGAGCAGGCCGCCGGCGCCGCCCGCTTTGAGCTGGCCATGACGGAGATCGCCCGTCTGGAGGGTATCGACGTCACCGACGACGACGTGGAGCAGAAGTACGCGGAGCTCTCCGCCCAGTACCAGCTGTCCCGCGACCTGCTGCGCCAGCAGCTGCCGCCCCTGCGCCTGCGCCACGACCTGAAGCTGGCCCGCGCCCAGGCTGTGGTGGTGGACTCCGCCCGCCGCAAATAACATCTCCGCCACACGCAAACAGCACCCCGCAGGCACACGCATCATCCCGCACGAAACAAGCACCCCGCAGGCAATGCCTGCGGGGTGCTTGTTTCTATCTTCCTTATGACGCGCGGGTCACGCCGCCGAAGTACCAGTTCCCCAGTCCGTCGGACACCGCGCCCAGCACACCGTCGCGGATGACGCAGGGCTGCGTCCTGCCGTACAGCGGGATGACATACCCCGTCTCCAGCAGCAGCTGCTCCGCATCCCGCAGGTAGGCGTCCTCCGCCTCCTGGGAATTGCTGGTGGCCGCGATCTTCATCAGAATGTCGTAGGCGTTGAGGTACAGCATGCCGTAGTTTCGCATGTCCGTACTGCGCCAGGGATCCAGATAGGCGGCCGCATCGTTGTTGTGGGCCGTCATCTCCATCAGCGCGATCACGAACTCGCCGTTCGCCAGCCGCTGCTTCAGTTCGAAGCTCTCCAGCCCCACCAGCTGCACCTTGATGCCCAGCTGTGCCTCCCAGAGCTGCTGGAGCTGCTGGGCCGCCTGAGCCTGGGTCGATGTCCGGTCATATGCCAGCGTCACCGTGTCCAGCGCGCTGAGGCTCACGGCGTTGCTGTACCCCGCCTGCCGCAGCAGCGCCAGCGCACCCTGACACCGCTCCTCGTACTTGTCCGGATCGTTGTCGATCCGTGTGCCGTTGACCACGCGGAACTCCTCCCCGCTGGCGGTAAGGATGCCATAGGGCACCAGTCCCTCCGCCGCCGTGTAGTCCTGCCCCATGGCCTCCGCCACCGCATTGCGGTCGATGACCAGACTCAGCGCCCGCCGCAGCTCACTGCGGCTCATGCTGGTGGCCATCTGGTTCAACAGCAGGATGCCCACCGTGGGGTCGCCGCCCTGCTGGGCGTCCTCCCCGCCGGCCCCGATGACGATATCCACCTTTCCGGCACTGGCGTCCGCCGCCTGCCGGTCCTTCAATTGGATGTCGATGCGATCCGGCCCCAGCCGCTTCACGTCGTAGTACGCCGCACGGGTGTGCAGCGTCAGCCGCGTACTGTCGCTCCAGTCGCCGGTGCGCTCGTAGGCGCCGTTGCCCATGAACCACAGGCTGCTGACGCTCCAGTTGTCGTGGCCCGTCACCGCCTTCTCCTGCACCGGCATGGTGACTGCCGACGTGCAGGTGCTCTCGATGAACGACGGGTAGCTGCCGCTGAGCACCACCACCAGCGTGTGGTCGTCCGGTGCCGACACCTGCAGCGCCTCGGTATCGCCCAGCACCGCCTTGTCGTACCCCGCCACCATGGCCAGTGCATCGGCGTTGGGGCTGTTGGTCTCAGGGTCCACCAGACGCCGCCAGGCGTACACGAAGTCGCCGGCCGTGACGGCGCTGCCGTCGGACCATTTCGCGTCGGTACGCAGCTGGAACGTGTACGTCACCGTGCCGTCCAGCGCCGTCTCCTCGGTGTAGCTGCGGGCCACGGCGTGAACCGCGCCCTCGGCGCTGGGCCGCATCAGGTTCTCAAACACATGCTTGACCACGGTGCGCTCCGCCGGCGTCACCGCCTGAGCAGGGTCCATAGTCCGCACCGTGCCGGTCATCACCACCGACAGCTTCTCCTCATCGTTGGGGTCCTCGCCGCAGGCTGCCAGCAGCATCGTCATACAAAGGGCCAGCAGCAGCGCCGCCGCCCGTCTCCAATTTCTCATAGGCTGTTCCTCCGTGGGGTCGTTTTCTGCCATTATATCCGGTTTCGCCGAAAAAGTAAAGCTGTCCCCCCAAATGTGCATCCGGCCAGAGGTCTCGGAGGGAAGGATCGTGTGAAAGGGAACCGTCAGGGTTCCCTTTCGCGTTTCGTCACCCGCCGCAGCGACCAAAATCGCAAAATCAGCAATTGCCCTGATTTTGCGATTTTGCAAGCAGCAAGCCGGGAAGCCCATGCGGACTTTCCGGCTTGCTGAGCCGCCCGAAGGCGGCTTTACTTTCGATGTCCGATATTCCCTTACTCCTGCACCAGCAGCTGGGCGATCTGCACGGCGTTGGTGGCCGCGCCCTTGCGCACCTGATCGCCGCAGCACCAGATGTTCAGACCGTTGTCGCTGGTGAGGTCGTCGCGGATGCGGCCCACGAACACCAGATCCTGATCGCTGGTCTCCAGCGGCATGGGATAGCGCTTGTTGGCCAGATCGTCCACCAGACGGCACCCCGGTGCCGCCGCGATCAGCTGCCGCGCCCGCTCCACGGAGATCTTCTCTCTGGTTCGCACCACGATGGACACGCTGTGGCTCCGCACCACCGGCACCCGCACGCAGGTGCAGCTGACCTTCAGCTCCGGCAGGTGCATGATCTTGCGCCCCTCGTTCTGCATCTTCATCTCCTCGGAGGTGTAGCCCTCGAAGGCCTCGCCGCCGATCTGGGGAATGACGTTATAGGCGATCTGGTACTGGAACACCTTGGGCTCCACCGGCTCGCCCTGGCCCAGCCGCTCCACCTCGTTCAGCAGCTCGATGGGGCCGCCGGCTCCCGCGCCGGACACCGCCTGATAGCTGGAGGCGATGATGCTCTCGATGGGGCTGTCCTGATTCAGGGCGTTGATGGCCACCAGCGACACGATGGTGGTGCAGTTGGGGTTGGCAATGATGCCCTTATGCTTTCTGGCGTCCTCGGGGTTGATTTCAGGAATGACCAGCGGCACATCGGGGTCCATGCGGAACGCGCTGGAGTTGTCCACAAACACGGCCCCCGCCTTGACGATGGCCGGCGCAAACCTCTTGGCGATGTCGTTCTCCGCCGCGCCCAGCACGATGTCCATGCCCTTGAAGGCCTCATCGCAGGCCAGCTCCACGGCGATGTCCTGTCCCTTCCAGGGCAGCAGCTGCCCCACGGACCGTTCCGACGCCAGCAGGTGCAGCTCCGCCACGGGGAAATCCCCCTCCGCCAGGATCTTCATCATCTCGCAGCCCACCGCACCGGTGGCGCCCAGGATCGCAACTTTATACTGTTTCATGGATAGCTCCTCCTTTTTTATTTCACAAAGCTGTCGTACAGCGCGCGGATGGCCTTCTCAAAGTCAGCTCCGTCCACGCCCACGATAATGTTCAGTTCCTCCGGCCCCTGGGTGATCATGCGGATGTTGATGCCGTTTTCACCCAGCTTGCCGAAGATCTTGCCGGAAGAACCGGGCTGGAACGCCATCTTCCGGCCCACGGCCGCCACGATGGCCATGCCGTCGGTAAGGTGCAGGCTGTCGGGCTTTATCTCCTTCTCCAGGTCGCCCATGGCCTGATACAGATACGGTGAGGACTTGCCGGTCTCCACCACCAGCGACACGCTGTCGATGCCGGAGGGCAGATAGTCCACATTGATGTTGTACCGCTCCAGCACCTCCAGGATGCGGCGCACCGCCCCCAGCTCCGAGGACATGCCGTTCTTGGTGAGGGTGATGACGGAGAAGCCCTTTTTGCCGGCGATGCCGGTGATCATGCTGCCGGAGGTGCGCTCCGTCTCCGACTCCTCGAAGGTCTCCCGGATCATGGTGCCCGGATGCTCCGGCTGGTTGGTGTTGCGGATATTCAGGGGGATGTTCTTCTCCCGCACCGGCGACACCGTGCCTTCGTGGAGTACCTGTGCGCCGATATAGCTGAGCTCGCGGAGCTCGGCGTAGGTGATGCGCTCGATGGGCTTGGGGTCCTTGACGATCTTGGGGTCCGCCATCAGGAAGCCGGACACATCCGTCCAGTTCTCGTACACGTCGGCGTCCAGCGCCGCCGCGGCCAGCGCGCCGGTAATGTCGCTGCCGCCGCGGGAAAACGTGTGGATGCTGCCATCGGGCATGGCCCCGTAGAATCCCGGAATGACCACCCTCCGGCCCGACGCGGCGCGGCGCAGGTTCTCATAGCTGGCCTCCTGGTCTACCGTGCCGTCCAGCTTGAACTTCAGCCACAGGGAGCTGTCCAGAAAATCAAAGCCCAGATAGTCCGCCATCAGCTCCGCCGCGAAGTACTCGCCGCGGGATACCAGCTCATCGGCGCTGATGCCCTTGTCCATCTTCTCCCGCAGGGCGGCAAACTCCGCCTCCAGCGGGGTCTTCAGCCCCAGCGCGTCGCGGATGGCCACATAGCGGGAGCGGATCATGTCATAGATACCGTCGCAGCTGACGCCGTACTGCAAATGTGCGTGGCACAGATACAGCAGGTCCGTGATCTTGTGGTCGTTCTTGTCCCGCTTACCGGCGGCGCTGACCACCACCACGCGGCGGCTGTCGTCAGCCCTCACAATGTCCCGTACCTTGGCGAACTGTTTTTCGTCCGCCATGGACGAGCCGCCGAATTTCAATACTTTCAACATATTTTTGCCTCATACTTCCGGAATTTTTGCAGCGGCACTTTTATCATGGCGACAAATTGTTTGCATTTGTCCACGAGATAAAAACACTTGCTTTTTTGTTGGCGACAGTGTATCATAGCGTCATCAGAAATGCAAGAGAAATTTTGGAGGACTTTTCCTATGCTGTACCATAGTACCCGTAACGCCGACCTGACCGCTCCCTCCACCCACGCGGTGCTGGAGGGCATCGCCCCCGACGGCGGCCTGTATATCTGTGATCCCGCCCAGCTGCACTTTGACTGGCAGGGCGCTCTGAAGCTGGACACCATGGACATGGCCGCGAAGATCCTGTCCGCACTGCTGCCGGACTTCTCCGATATGGATGACATTGTCCGTCGGAGCTATGCCGGCAAGTTCCCCACCATGGACCTGACCCCGCTGGTGCCCGTGGGCGGCAGCTATGTGCTGGAGCTGTACCACGGTCCCACCTCCGCCTTCAAGGATGTGGCCCTGTCGGTGCTGCCCCGCCTCATCGGCGCCGCCGCCAGAGCCGAGGGCATGACCGGCGACGTGGTCATCCTCACCGCCACCTCCGGCGACACCGGCAAGGCCGCGCTGGAGGGCTTCCACGACGTGAAGGGTACCCGCATCATCGTGTTCTACCCCGAGGGCGGCGTCTCCGCCGTCCAGCAGGCCCAGATGGCCACCCAGACAGGTGACAACGTGAAGGTCTGCGCCGTCCGCGGCAACTTCGACGACGCCCAGACCGGCGTGAAGCAGGTGTTTGCCGCCTGTCAGGGCAAGGATCTTCACGGAGCCATGCTCTCCTCCGCCAACTCCATCAACATCGGCCGTCTGGCCCCCCAGGTGGTGTACTATTTCCGCTCCTACGCGGATCTGGTCAAAAGCGGCCGTATCCGGGTGGGCGACAAGGTGAACTACGTGGTGCCCACCGGCAACTTCGGCGACATTCTGGCGGGTTATTTTGCCAAGTGCATGGGCCTGCCCGTGGGCCGTCTGGTCTGCGCCAGCAACGCCAACGATGTGCTGACGGAGTTCATCTCCACCGGCCGCTACGACCGCCGCCGCCCCTTCTACAAGACCACCTCCCCCTCCATGGACATTCTGGTGTCCAGCAATCTGGAGCGTCTGCTGTTCCTGCTGTCCCGCGACCCCGCCTATGTGGCGGAGCTGATGCGTCAGCTGCGGGAGGACGGCGTCTACCAGCTGTCTGACCGGCTGCTGGCCCAGCTGAAGCAGGACTTCTCCTGCGGCTGCTGCGACGACAAGGGCGCCGCCGATGTCATCGGCCGCCTGTGGCGGGAGCAGCACTATCTCTGCGATCCCCACACCGCCGTGGCCTGGTCCGTGGCGGAGCAGCTCAGCGAAGAACTGCATGATACCGGTGCCCCGACGGTGGTGCTGTCCACCGCCTCGCCCTACAAATTCCCTGCTGCGGTGCTGTCTGCGCTGGGCCGGGAGACGGGCGAAAATGAGTTCTTCATGATGAACGAGCTTTGCCGCATTTCCGGCGTCCCCATCCCCCGGAATCTGGCAGGGCTGGAGGGCCGTCCCGTGCTGCACAAGGACGTGATCGACAAGGATGCCATGCTGGACTATGTGCTGGCAGAGGTACTGAAAAAGTGAGAAAGGAGCCGCTTTTATGAATATTGTATGCTTGGATATGGAGGGCGTTCTGGTCCCCGAGCTCTGGATCGCCTTTGCTGAGGAGAGTGGCGTCCCCGAGCTGCGACGCACCACCCGCGACGAGCCGGATTATGACAAGCTCATGCGCTGGCGCATCAGTCTCTTGCGCGAAAAAGGTTTGAAATTGCATCAGATTCAGGACGTTATCGCCAAGATCGACCCCCTTCCCGGCGCAAAAGAGTTTCTGGACGAGCTGCGCAGCGTGGCCCAGGTGGTGATCCTCAGCGACACGTTCGATCAGTTCGCTATGCCCCTGATGAAGAAACTCGGATACCCCACTTTGTTGTGCAATACCCTGGAAATCGATGCAGATGGGTACATTTCCCGTCATCTGATGCGGTGCGAGCACTCCAAGCTCACCACCGTCAGGGCCCTTCAGTCCATGGGCTACGACACCATCGCCAGCGGCGACAGCTACAACGATATGGAGATGATCCTCCACAGCAAGTACGGTTTCCTGTTCCGCACCACGGACAAGATCAAGGCTGAATATCCCCAGCTGCCCGCTTTTGAGCACTACGACGACCTGCTGGCCGCCATCAAAGCAGTCCTGTAACGCCCCCTGAAGCAAAAGAAAGTCCTCCGCGCAGAGCGCGGAGGACTTTCTTTTTGTGATAGGTCACTTTTTCTCCGTAGGGGTCACATGGCCGTTTTCATCCACTGCGGCAGGCGTGATCTGGCTGCGGGTGTTGCGGGCGATGTCGTCCAGCCGCATACGGCTGGGAAAGTCGCTGAGCAGCGTGTACGCCACGCCGTGCTTTTTGGCGCGGCCCGTCCGGCCGATGCGGTGGACGTAGTACTCGTTCTCCTCCGGCACCTCGTAGTTGAACACGGCGTCCACATCGTCCACGTCGATGCCGCGGCTGGCCACATCCGTTGCCACGAACACCCGGAGCTTTCCGTCGCGGAACCGCTGCATGACCTCCTCCCGCTTGCGCTGGGGGATGTCGCCGTGGATGCACTGGGCGTCCACGCCCCGCATCTGCAGGAACTTGGTGAGCCGCTCGGTGCTGCCCTTGGTGTTGCAGAAGCAGATGACCCGCTCGTAATTCTCGCAGTTCAGGATACGCACGATGGCGTCCACCTTGCCGTCGGACGGCACCTCCAGCCGGTACTGGAGGATGTCGGGCTTATTCTCCTTGGTGGCCTGGACCGTGATCTCCTCGGGGTCCCGCTGGTACACCCAGGAGATGTCCATGACCTCCCGGGAGATGGTGGCGGAGAACATACCCAGATTCCTGCGGTTGGGGATCTTGTCCAGAATGCGGGTAACATCGTGGATAAAGCCCATATCCAGCATCCGGTCCGCCTCGTCCAGCACCACGGTGGTCACATCCTTCAGCGTCACGGTACGGCGCTTCATGTGGTCGCTGAGGCGGCCCGGGGTTGCCACCACGATCTGGGGACGGCGCTTCAGGGCGTCGATCTGCTTGCCGATGGGCTGGCCGCCGTAGAGGCAGACCAGGCGCACGCCCTCGTGGCACACGGCGATATCCCGCATCTCGTCGGTGATCTGCATGGCCAGCTCGCGGGTGGGAGCCAGAACGACGGCCTGCACCGCCTCGCTCTCGGGGTCGATGCGCTCAATGATGGGAATGCCGAAGGCCATGGTCTTACCGGTGCCGGTGGGTGCTTTTGCGATGACGTCCTTCCCGGCCAGCATGGGCGGGATGCAGCCGGCCTGTACCGGCGTACTGACGGTATAGTGCTTATTGCGAATGGCGCGCATGGTGGCCTCTGACAGGCCAAAGCTCTCAAACGGTGCGCCCTGTGTGACTTCCATATCCGTATCCTCGTGTTTCCATATAATCTCCATGTCAGTATACCATGCCTGTCAAGTGACAGAAAAGAGGGGACCGCGGCGCGGTCCCCTCTCCGGGCTTTATTTCTTATACGGCACGTGCCAGATGGTATCGGCATACTGGGCGATGGCCCGATCGGCGGCGAAGATGCCGCTGCGGGCGATGTTCAGCAGGCTCATACGGTTCCACTGTGCGCGGTCGCCGTAGGTGCGGCTCATACGCTCCTCGGCGTCGCAGTAGGCGGCGAAATCCGCCAGCACCATATACTGGTCAGCGGGGCCGTCCCCACCCATTACCAGCCGCTGCCAGATGTCCTCGTAGGTGACACCGTCGCCGAAGCCGGTCTTGAGCTGATCCACCACACGGCGCAGCACAGGGTCCCGCTGGTACAGCAGCTGGGGATCATAGGTATGGCGCAGGTGGGCCACCTCATCGGCCTTCAGGCCGAACAGGAACATATTCTCGTCTCCCAGCACCTCGTGCATCTCCACGTTGGCGCCGTCCAGCGTACCCACAGTCAGGGCGCCGTTCATCATGAACTTCATGTTTCCGGTGCCGCTGGCCTCCTTGCCGGCGGTGGAGATCTGCTGGCTCACCTCGCTGGCGGGCATCAGCATCTCCGCCAGAGAGACCCGGTAGTTCTCCAGGAACACCACCTGCAGCTTGTCCTTGCAGATGGGATCGCGGTCGATCTGGGCGGCCAGGGAGTTGATAAGGTGGATGATGCGCTTGGCCACGGCGTAGCCCGGAGCGGCCTTGGCGCCGAACAGGAAGGTCTGGGGCCGCATATCCATGTTGGGATCATCCTGAAGCCGCTGGTACAGATAGATGATGTGCAGCACGTTCAGCAGCTGGCGCTTGTACTCGTGAAGCCGCTTCACCTGCACGTCGAAGATGGCGTCGGTGTTCAGCACCACGCCCTGCTGCTTCCTGGCGTAGGCGGCGAAGGCCAGCTTATTCTGGTGCTTGATCTCCTCCAGCCGCCGGAGCACCGATGCGTCGTCGGCGTAAGCCTCCAGCTTTTTCAGCTCCTGAGGACGGGTGAGGTAGCCATCGCCGGTGAGGTCGCAGATCAGGTCGTTAAGGCCGCGGTTGATCTGGGGCAGCCAGCGGCGGTGGTCGATGCCGTTGGTGACGTTCTTGAACTTGTCGGGCATCATCTGGCAGGCTTCCTTGAACACGTCCTTGCGCAGGATCTCGGAGTGCAGGGCCGATACGCCGTTGACGGCCATAGTACCCGCCAGGCACAGGTTGGCCATGCGCACGTGGCCGTCCCAGATGATGGCCAGCTTGGCGGTCTTGGCGGGATCGTGGAAATAGTCCTCCACCTGCCGCTGCCAGCGGTGGGCGATCTCCTGCAGGATCTGCCAGATGCGGGGCAGCAGCGTCTCAAACAGCTGCTGCGGCCAGACCTCCAGCGCCTCGGCCATCACCGTATGGTTGGTGTAGGCCACGCAGTGGGTGACGATGTGCCACGCCTCGTCCCAGTCCAGGCCCGCGTCGTCCACCAGGATGCGCATCAGCTCCGGGATCACCAGCGCGGGGTGGGTGTCGTTGATCTGGATGACGTTCTTCTCGTGGAAGTTCTTCAGGGTGCCGTAGTTCTCGATGTGCTTGCGGGTGATGGACTGCATGGTAGCGGAGACGAAGAAATACTGCTGCTTCAGGCGCAGGGACTTGCCCTCGTAGTGGTTGTCCTCGGGATAGAGCACCTGGCTGATAGCGTCCGCCATGGCTCGCTCCTCCGACGCCTGCAGGTACTGGCCCTGGCTGAACAGCTTCATGTCGATGGGCTTGGGGCTGCGGGCCTGCCACAGGCGCAGGGTGTCGACGTGGTCGGTGTCGTAGCCGGCGATCTCCATGTCGCAGGGCACGGCCATAACGCGGGTATAGTCCTCGTGGACCACCATCAGGTGGCCGTTATCCCAGCGGGTGCGGACCTTGCCGCCGAAGTGGACCTCCTCCGCCTCCTGGAGCTTGGGCAGGAGCCAGGCGTCGCCCAGCTGCATCCAGTCGTCCGGAAGCTCCACCTGCTGGCCCTCCACGATCTTCTGCTTGAAGATGCCCAGCTCGTAGCAGATGGAGTAGCCCGCGGCGGGGATCTCCAGCGTGGTCATGCTGTCCAGATAGCAGGCGGCCAGACGGCCCAGACCGCCGTTGCCCAGACCGGCATCCGGCTCGATCTCGAAGATATCGGCGGCCTTGAAGCCCAGCTCGTCGATGGCGGCGGTCAGGTCGTCCAGCAGCTCCAGATTGTAGGCGTTTTTCATGAGGCTGCGGCCCATCAGGAATTCCATGGACAGGTAGTGTACCTTCCGCTGGCCCTCATGGGCGGCCTTCTCGCGGGTCTGCACACCGTGCTCGGCCATAATGTCCCGCAGCACCATAGCGCAGGCCTTCATCATCTCGCCATCGGTGGCCTGCTTCTCGGTACAGCCGTAGTTCAGGCGCAGCTTCTGGATAATGGCTTCTTTCAGGGTATCTTTGGTATACGTCATAAACAATGATCCTCCGTATGAGCAGCCGGGCGTCAGCCCAGCAGTTTTTCGTAGATATGGCGGTACTCGCCGGCGCTGCGGGCCCAGCTGAAGTCCGCCGTCATGCCCCGCCGCCGCACGGTATCGAAGCCGGCGCGGTCTCCGCGGTACAGGCCGGTGGCCTGCCCGACGACATCCAGCATGGCGCCGGCGTCATAGCGTTCGAACAGGTAGCCGGTGCCGTCCTCCTGCCCCACCTGGCAGGATCTCACCGTGTCCGCCAGTCCGCCGGTGCGGCGGACGATGGGCACCGCGCCGTAGCGCATGGCGATCATCTGGCTCAGGCCGCAGGGCTCGCTGCGGGAGGGCATCAGGAACAGATCACAGCCCGCGTAGACGCGGCGGGCCAGATCCTCGGCGTAGGTGATCTGGGCCGACAGGCGGCCGCCGTACTCCCACGCCTTGCCGCGGAAGAAGTCCTCGTAGCGGCTCTCGCCCTTGCCCAGCACCACCAGCTGGCAGCCGGTGGCCATGATGCCGTCCAGCCCCTGCTCCACGATATCCAGGCCCTTGTGGCCCACCAGACGGCTGACGATGCCCATCAGCGGTGTGTCCGGTTCCTGCGCAAGGCCCAGCGATGCTTGCAGAGACGCCTTGCAGGCGGCCTTGCCCGCCATGTGGTCCACGCCGTAATTCTCCGGCAGGGCGGGATCATGGGCGGGGTCGTAGCCCGCCACGTCCAGCCCGTTCACCACGCCGGAGAACTTCCCGTCGATCATGCGCACCACGCCCTCCATACCCTCGGCATAGGCGGCGTCGTGAAGCTGGGCGGCGTAGGTGGGGCTGACGGTGGTAATGGCGTCGGACACCAGCATGGCGCCCTTCATCAGGTTCACATCGCCGTCCATCTGGAGGGTGCCGTCGCTGTACCAGCCGCGATCCAGCCCGAACAGCTGGTCCACGGTGTCCGCGCCGTAGCGTCCCTGATACTCGATGTTGTGGATAGTGAACACCGTGCGGATGCGGCGCACCGCCTCCCAGCGGGTGCAGACATCCTTAAGGTAGATGGGCACCAGCGCCGTCTGCCAGTCGTTGCAGTGGAGGATGTCGGGCATCCAGTCCAGACTGGGCAGCAGGTCGATGACCGCCTTGCAGAAAAAGGCAAAGCGCTCGCCATCGTCGTACTCGCCGTACAGCGCGCCGCGGCAGAAATAGTGCTCGTTGTCCACGAAGTACCATGTCACGCCGTCCTTCTCCAGCGAGAACAGGCCGCAGTACTGATGGCGCCAGCCCAGGTCCACGTAGATGTAGCGGCGGAAGGTCATCTGCTGCCGCCACTGCTGGCCGATCTGGCCATACAGCGGCAGGATCACCGCCACCTGGTCGCCGTTTCGGGCCAGTGCAGAGGGCAGGCTGCCCGCCACGTCCGCCAGTCCGCCGGTCTTGCAGAAGGGGAATGCCTCACTGGACACATACAGGATCTTCATACCGCAGCTCCTTTCTCCGGCAGCGCTCAGACTGTGCTGCCCTTGGCGATAACGATGGGATAGTGCTCGTGACCCATCAGCGTCACATTGTCGCTCACGGTCACGTGTTTGTCGGTGATGACGCTGCGCAGCACGGCGCCGCTTTTCACCACCGTATCCTTGAACAGGATACAGTTTTCCACGCTTGCCCCCTTTTCAATGCGCACATTCCGGAACAGAATGCAGTTTTTCACGCTGCCCTGAATGTCGCAGCCGTCGGCGATCAGGGAATTGACGCAGGGGCCGCTGGGGTCGATATAGCTGGAGGGGGAGTCGTTTTCCTTGCCGTACACCGGACGCTCAGGGCAGAACAGGGCCTGCCGCAGGGCGGGGTCCAGCAGCTCCATGCTGCGCTGGTAATAACTCTGGACGCTGTTGATGCGGGCGGCGTAGCCATCGTAGACATAAGCGTGGAAGTGATAGCGCTTCCCCATCTCCCGCAGGATGTTGCGGCGGAAGCTGAACTGATTGCGGCTGGCGCACTCCGTCACCATTTGCAGCAGCAGTTCCTTGCTGAGAACGAACATATTCAGGCAGCGGCAGCCCATGGGGGCGAACACGTCATAGACGGTGTCGGTGATGCGGCCGGTATCGTTCACCGTGAAGTAGGTGTCCGACACGTCGCCCGGGACGGTGGTACACAATGCCGTCATGTCCGCGCCGCTGTCGATATGGCGGCGCAGCACGTCCTCCAGCGGCAGGTTGATGACCAGATCGCTGTCCGACAGCAGCACGTAATCCTGCCGGATGCCCTTGAGGTAGTTCATGACGCCGGCCAGGGCCTCCACCTTGCCGCGGTACTGGCCGCCCGCGCCCCGCTTTTCGTTGTAGGCAAAGGCGGGCAGCAGCGTCAGGCCGCCGTGGTTGCGGCTGAGATCCCAGCTCTTGCCGGAGCCCAGATGATCCAGCATGGACTGGCACTTGCCGTGCATGATGACGCCCACGTCTGTGATACCGGCGTTGACCATGGCGGAGAGCACGAAGTCGATGACCCGATAGTCTCCGGCAAAGGGGATGGAGCCGTGGATGCGGTCGGCGATGAGCTCCCGCAGGTCCGTCCGCTTTTCATAGGAGAAGATGATCCCGTGCATACCTTTCATGGCCGTACCTCCTTGCCGTTGGCTCCCAGCATCATTTTCGGCTCCACCACGCCGCCGTCGGGGACGGCGGTGTGGGGTCCCAGCACGGCGATGCCCCAGCGGTCGAAGTCCACGCTGCCCGGGGTGCCGCCCACCACCGCGTTCTTACCCACATGGCAGCCCTCGCCCACGATGGCATAGGACACCCTGGCTCCCGCCTCGATGACGGCGTTGGGCATCACCACGGAGTAGGACACCTGCGCCCCCTCCGCCACGGAGGAGCCGTAGCTCAGGACGGTGTTCTTCACCTCGCCCAGAATGGTGCAGCCCTTGGCCACGGCGCTGTTGCCGATGTCGCCCTCCGGCCCCACGAACGTGGGCGGGCAGTTGGGGGTGCGGCCGTAGATGGGCCACTTTTTGTCCAGCAGGTTCAGACCCGAGCCCGGGGACAGCATATCCATGTTGGCGTCCCACAGGGAGTCCAGCGTGCCCACGTCCTTCCAGTAGCCCTCGAAGCAGTAGGCCGCCATGGTCTCTCCCGCCGAGAGCATGGCAGGGATGATGTTCTTGCCGAAGTCGTTGTCGCTGTTGGGGTCCGCCTCATCGGCGGCGAGGTACGCCTTCAGCTTGCTCCAGGTGAAGATATAGATGCCCATGGACGCCAGATTACTCTTGGGCTCCCTGGGCTTTTCGGCGAATTCGGTGATGCGGTCCTGCTCGTCCACGGACATGATGCCGAAGCGGCTGGCCTCCTCCCAGGGCACCTCCATGACAGAGATGGTGCAGGCAGCTCCGGCCTCCTTGTGGCGGCGGAGCATGTCGGAATAGTCCATCTTATAGATGTGGTCGCCGGACAGCACCAGCACGTACTCCGGATCGTACAGGTCCACAAAGCCGCGGTTCTGGTAGATGGCGTTGGCCGTGCCCTTATACCAGACGGCGCCGGTGGCGGACTGGTAGGGCGGCAGGATGTGGACGCCGCCGGACATGCGGTCCAGCTCCCAGGGCTGGCCGCTGCCGATGTAGCTGTTCAGCTCCAGCGGGCGGTACTGGGTGAGCACGCCTACCGTGTCGATGCCGGAGTTGGTGCAGTTGGACAGCGGAAAGTCGATGATGCGGAACTTGCCGCCGAAGGGGACGGCGGGCTTGGCCATATTGCCGGTCAGGACGTAGAGTCTGCTTCCCTGTCCGCCGGCCAGCAGCATGGCCACACATTCTTTCTTCATGCTTGCGTACCTCCTGCTTCCTCTTTTTTCCGTTTCCGTTTGCCGTGGCCTCGCAGGATCACCGCGCCCAGCGGCGGGATGGTCAGAGCGATGGACTGCTCCCGCCCGTGGGACGGGACAGCCTCCACGGCGATGGGGCCGTCGGCGCAGACGCCGCTGCCGCCCCAGTGGATATCGTCCGTGTTGAAGATCTCCTCATAATACGCATGGTCCGGCACGCCGAAGCGGTAGTTTTCCCACGGCACCGGCGCGAAGTTCACCGCGCAGATCAGCTCGTGCCCCCTCCGGTCGCGGCGCAGGAACACCAGCACGTTGTTGTGATTATCGTCGGCCACCAGCCACTCAAAGCCGTCCCAGCTGCGGTCGTTCTCCCACAGGCTGCGGTTCCGGCGGTACAGCCGGTTCAGCTGGCGGATGCACTCGTGGGTGCCGCGGCAGGCGGGGTCGTCCAGCAGATACCAGTCCAGCTGGCCCTGAAACGCCCACTCGTGCCACTGGCCCAGCTCCGCGCCCATGAACAGCAGCTTCTTTCCCGGGTGGCACAGCATGTAGGCGTAGAATCCCCGCACGCCCGCCAGCTGCCGCCAGTCGTCGCCGGGCATCTTGCCCCGCAGGGAGCCTTTCATGTGTACTACCTCGTCGTGGGACAGGGGCAGCACGTAGTTCTCGGAAAAGGCGTAGATCATGGAGAAGGTCACGTCCTTGTGGTGGAACTGGCGGAAATAGGGGTCCATCTTCAGATAGTGGCACAGGTCGTTCATCCAGCCCATGTTCCACTTCAGGTTGAAGCCCAGTCCCCCCTGCTCCGGCGGGTACGTCACCAGCGGCCAGGCCGTGGACTCCTCCGCCACCATCAGGGCGCTGCCATCTACGGCAAAGGCCGTGCGGTTCAGCGCCCGCAGGAACTCGATGGCCTCCAGATTCTCCCGCCCGCCATGGCAGTTGGGACGCCACGCGCCGCCCTGCCGGTCGTAGTCCAGATACAGCATGGACGCCACCGCGTCCACCCGCAGGCCGTCGATGTGGTACTCCCGCAGCCAGTAGGCCGCGGAGGACAGCAGGAAGCTGCACACCTCGGGCTTGCCGAAGTCAAACACCCGCGTGCCCCATCCGGCGTGCTCCCATTTCAGGGGATCGCCATACTCGTACAGGCAGGTGCCGTCGAACTCGATGAGCCCGTGGCTGTCCTTGCAGAAGTGGGCGGGCACCCAGTCCAGAATGACGCCCAGCCCCGCCTGATGCAGGGCATCCACCAGCGCCATGAAGTCGTGAGGCGTTCCGTAGCGGCTGGTGGGAGCGAAGTAGCCGGTACACTGATACCCCCAGCTGTCGTCCAGCGGGTATTCCGTCACCGGCAGCAGCTCCACGAAGTTGTAGCCCATGCTCCTGACATAGGCGGGCAGCTGGCGGGCCAGCTCACGGTAGCTGAGGCTGGTACCGTCCTCATGGCGGCGCCAGGAGCCCAGATGCACCTCGTAGATCAGCAGCGGGCCGTTCACCGGCGGCTCCGCCGCGCACTTCTCCCGCCACGCCCCGTCGTGCCAGCCGTACTCCGACAGGTCGTACACCTTGCTGTCGGTGCCCGGGCGGGTCTGGGCGTGGAACGCAAAGGGATCAGCCTTCCACACGGTGCGGCCATCCGCGCCGGTGACGACGTACTTATAGGCATCGTACACGGCGGCGTTCTCCGCCGTCAGGGACCACACGCCGTCCTCGTCGCGGTGCATATCCGCGCCCTGCCAGCCGTTGAAGTCGCCGGCCAGCGCCACATGGCGGGCATGGGGCGCCCAGACGCGGAAGGTGTAGCCCTGCGCAGCGGGATGCGCGCCCAGATATGTATACGCGCTGTCCCAGCTCCCGCCGCGGAAGCGCTCCATCTCCTTGGTCATGACCTCTCTCCTTTTCCCGCACCATATCACATCCGCCGCGCCGATGGCGGCGAAACAGGGCGGAGATGTCTCTCTGCTGTCTGCATTGTACCCTTTTTGTGTATCTCCGTCAATAAACACAGCCTGCCTTTTTGCGAAACCCGTTACCGGTAACCTCCGGAAAAGCGCGAAAGGGAGCGCAGTCCGCAGACTGCGTCTCCCCTGTGTATTATTCTTCCTCCGACTGGCGCTGCACGGCGGCGCCGCCCAGACCGAAGTCGTCGGCTGCACTGGCGGTGTCGCGGCGCAGCATGGTCTCCATGACGCGGATGTCGCTGTTCACGTCCATGGCGTCGGTGCGGTACAGCTCGTCCAGCTGGTGCTCGAAGCCCGCCACGATATTGTCCATGGTGGCCGCGATACGGCTCTTGGCCTGGGACAGATTCTCGCCGCTGACCCCCGCCTCCTCAAAGTCGGCGTAGTTCTCCAGCAGCTTCAGCGTGGTGGGCAGGTAGTAGTTCAGGAACGTACCGGCGGCGTTCTTCTTGGCCGGCGTGTCCTCGATGGCCTTAAAGATACGGCCCGACACCTGCTCGATCCGGTCGATCTTGAGACTGAGCGTCTCATCGGCGATGCGGTCGTTAAGCTGGCGGATCTGGCGCAGGATACCGGTGTAGCCCTCCGCCGCCTCCGGCTGCACCTGAGACTGCTCCTGTTCCTCCTTCTGCTGGCGGGTCCTGTCAAAGTACGCGGTGGCGGCCGCCTGCGACCGGAACAGCATACCGCTGCCCATGTCGATGTACGCCTCGTCGCCCCACAGGCCCTTCTCCAGCATGAGGTTCAGGTCCTTCTCTACACGGCGGCGGGATACGTCCGCCGCACGGGCCAGATAGTCCAGCGGCACGGCAGGCTTCTGCCCTGCGGTGCGCAGGTATGTGGCGAACCGGCGCTGACGGCGCTTCATGACCCCGCTGCCCAGCAGCAGGGATACGCCGCCGGCCGTCATACCCAGCGGGTAGAACAGCTGCCGCGCAAAGTACCACCACTCGTTGTAGTGATAGGCGTAGGACAGGTTATCCCCCACGGCGGAGAACAGCGCCAGGCATCCCGCGATCCCCAGAATGGCGCCGATGATCTTCATGGTCCGGCCGCCCTTGTCGGTATAGTCCGGCGTCTGCGTCACCTGCTTCACGGCGGTGCGGGCCTTCTCCGCCTGGGCGGTCTGCCCCACCCGCTGGGACGTGCGCTGTCCGCTCTGCCCCGTTGTCCGGTGGGCATTCTTCTTTTTGTTGCCGCTCTCGCTGAGCTTGATGAGCAGCAGGATCAGGCCGATGGGCCACGCCACGGTAAACATGACGGCGATGAAGATCCACGCGCCGATGTCGTTGTCCTTCTTAGGCGGCTGGGGCCGCTCCGGCCGGAATCCGTTGTCGTTGTCGTATTCGTATGCCATCAGGACTTGAACCCCTTTCCCTGCAGCTTCCGCTTGTTGCCGTGTTCGTCTACGATATAGGTGTTGTCCAGCTCCCGCCGCAGGTTGCCCATGATCGCGTCCAGATACTCCTGGCGCAGCACCTCCCGTTCCTTCTGTTCCTCCTCGGTGAGGCCCTCGGCCTTGGCCTTGCGGGCCAGCTCGTTGATGCGGTCGATCTTCTTCTGATCCATAACAGCTACTCCTTATACAAAGCGCCGGATGACCACCGGCAGGCGTCCCTTTTTCGTGGGGCCGCCCACACTGTCCAGCACGCATTTCCCCAATCCGCGGCAAGTGATGGTATCCCCCGCCGCCACCGGCTTATCCGGCTTCTGGCAGACGGTCCAGTTCACCTGCGCCGCACCCTTTTCCACGGCCTCCGCCGCCTTGCCGCGGCTGATGGAGAATCCCGCCGCCAGCACGTTGTCCAGCCGCAGGGAGGACACGGTGTCCCGCACCTCTCTGCACTGCTGGGCAGGGGGCGTCAGCTCCTCCAGCGGCAGCGGCGACGTCTTCAGCTTCACGCGGCCCGCCGACTCCCAATCCGTCAGCAGAAAGGCCGCCGTTTTCGGCTGGGCCAGCACCTGGCACCCGCCGTCTGTCATCAGTATATCGCCGATGGTGCCGCGGGTCAATCCCAAGCCCATAAGGCTGCCCAAAATATCCCGATGGGTCAGGCTGTCGCCGCCGTACCACGATGCCGCCACCGCCATCACGGCGTCCGGCTCCTCCGCCCAGTCCGGCAGGAAGAACAGCCGCTGCCGCTCCGCCCCGCCGTAGCCGCCGAAGAACACATAGCCGTCCTGCACGCCCAGCATGTGCAGCAGCCGCTGGGCCGACGCCTGTTCCTGGGGCGACAGGAAGTCCGTGGCCGCCGGCACATTTCGCAGGCGGCACTGCTCCCATTTGTCCCACACGCGGCTCAGAAGCATCCGTTCCTCGGCATCTCTGGCCGCCTTATCCAGCAATTCACGCCTGTCCATAAGCGCCTCCCCCAAGATCCTGGGTATGGTACAGCTTGGCGTAGGCGCCGTTCAGCGCCAGCAGCTGCGCGTGGCTGCCCTCCTCGGCGATGCGGCCGTTCTGGATGACCAGGATGCGGTCCGCCGCGCGGATAGTGGACAGACGGTGGGCAATAATGAGGGTGGTGCGGCCCTGGGACAGCCGGTCGAAGGCCCCCTGTATCTTCGCCTCCGTCACGCTGTCCAGCGCCGAGGTGGCCTCGTCCAGAATGAGGATGGGCGGGTCCTTCAGGAAGATGCGGGCGATGGACACTCGCTGCTTCTGGCCGCCGGACAGCAGGGTGCCCCGCTCGCCCACGTAGGTGTCGAACCCATCGGGCATAGCCATGATGTCGTCGTAGATCTCCGCCCGTTTCGCTGCGGCCTCCACCTCCTCATCGGAAGCCTCCGGCCGACCGTAGCGGATGTTCTCGCGGATGGTATCGGCAAACAGGAACACGTCCTGCTGCACGATGCCGATGGCGCGGCGCAGGGAGCTTTGGGTCACATGCCGCACGTCCAGCCCGTCCACGCGGATGCTGCCCGCGTCCACGTCGTAAAAGCGGGGCAGCAGCTGGCACAGGGTGCTCTTGCCGCCGCCGGAGGGGCCCACCAGCGCCACCGTCTCCCCTGCGGGGACGGACAGAGACACATCGTGGAGCACCTCCGTCTCGCCGGTGTAGGTGAAGGACACGTGGTCCACGTCCACCTGCCCCCGCACGCCCTTGAGCTCCACGGCGTCAGGCGCGTCCTGAATAGACGGCTCCGTGCGCATCAGCTCCACGAAGCGATTCAGGCCCGCGAAGCCGTTGGAGAACATCTCGGCGAAGTTGGCCAGCTTTCGGATGGGGCTGACAAAGGACGTGACGTACAGGGAGAATGTGATAAGGTCCACATAGTCCATGCGCTCCTCCATGATGAGCCAGCCGCCCACCGCGATCACCGCCACCGGCAGGATGTTGGTGAAAAACTCCATGACGGCGGTGAAGAAGCCCATCTCCTTATGGAAGCCGCGCTTGGCGGTCTTGAACACCTCGTTGGCCTCGTCGAACCGCTCCTGCTGGGCGTCCTCGTTGGCGAAGGCCTTGGTGGTGCGGACGCCGGACAGACCGGACTCGATGGCGGCATTGATGCTGCCGGTTTTCTGCTTGGCGGCGCGGGAGGCGGCGCTCATCTGCTTGCGGCGGCGCAGAGCCGCCAGCAGCAGCACCGGCAGCAATATCAGCAGCACCAGCGCCAGCTCCCACCGGATGCAGAACATTACGATCAGCGCGCCCACGATGGTCACCACAGAGATGAACAGGTCCTCGGGGCCGTGGTGCGCCAGCTCCGTCACCTCAAAGAGGTCGCTGGTCAGGCGGCTCATCAGCTGGCCGGTGCGGTTCCGGTCGTAGAAATCGAAGCCCAGCTCCTGCATGTGGTGATAGAGATCCCGCCGGATATCGGCCTCCACGCGGATGCCGAAGGTGTGGCCCCAGTAGGCCACCACGAAGTACAGCCCCGAGCGCACCGCGTAGGTCACTACCACCGCGGCCATGACGATGAAGAACACGCGAAACTGCTTTTCCGGCAGCCACGTATACATGGCGGTGCGGGACACCAGAGGAAACGCCAGGTCCACCAGCGCGATAAGGAACGCGCAGGTCATGTCCAGCGCAAACAGCCGCCGGTGCGGCTTGAAATAGGACAGGAAGATCCGCAGCAGGCTGCGCTCCTGAAATTCTTTTGTGGTCATGGTTCTCCTCGCTTGTTTCGATTATATTTTGACGGATAATTATACCACATTTTTGCCGCTGTTGCAAGAGTTCGGCGCCGGGAGTCCTTGACGATCCCCGTCCCGCCCGTTATGGTGGACACGCAGTCCGTCGCCGCCGGGTGACGGGCCGGCGTTCGCCGGCGCACCGGGTGCGGTGATCGTGGGCATCGCGGCGTTCCGCGAGCCGGTGACGGCGGCGCGTCTCATCTTCGCGGGATTGCTCCCGGCGGGCATCATCGGTCTGAGTCTTACGGCACAAAAAACAGCGGTGTGACGCGCGTCACACCGCTATTTTTTATGCTTTGGGCAGGCTCCAGCGGAACGCCGCGGCGCAGATGCGCAGCGCCAGCGTCACACCGCAGCCGGCCATCATGGCCGCTCCTGCACCCAGAGGCCACAGCAGCAGACACACCGCCGCGCCGGCCAGCGACGCGCAGGCGTACACGTGCTTGGTGAAGATATAGGGCCGCTCCGCACTGCACACATCCCGCAGCACGCCGCCGCCCACGCCGGTGAGCATCCCCATGAACAGCACCAGGAACCAGTTCGCCCCGTACCCCGCCTGGATAGCGATGGCGGCGCCGTGGGCGGAGAAGATGCCCAGGCCCAGCGAGTCCGCCAGCAGCAGCACTGTCTCCGCATATCTGTTGTGCAGCTCCGCTTTCCGGCGGTGCCACACGAAAAACACCAATATGGACACTGCGATGGCTACCAGCGCCTGCACGGGGTCCCGCAGGGCCGTCGGCGGCGTCAGCCCCAGCATCGTATCCCGCAGCATACCGCCGCCCACCGCCGTGGTCATGCCCAGCATGGCCACGCCGAACAGATCCATCTCCTTGCGGATACCCAGCGCCGCGCCGGAGATGGCGAAGGCCGCCGCGCCGATCAGCTCGAAATAAAATTGGAACGTCTCCATGTCATCTCTCCTTCCCGCCCGCCACTATACACCATCCGCCCCGCTGCGGCAAGAGGCGGTTCGTTTTGCCGCCCCTCCCCTGCATACACATGAAGCGCTTTGCCTCCATTCTGCATGCAGCCCTTCCCTTCCCGCAGGCATAGAAAAAGGGCAGGGATCGCGCCCTGCCCTTTTTCTTGGGATTATTGGGGATTTGGGAGAGAAAAAAGAAAGAAAAGTAGAGAAATAGCATATCTCTGTACATCGGACACCCCGCGGCGGCGGTCTATCCTTTGTGATTTTTACTATACTGCAAAAATTCCTACTTGTAAAATTAAAATTATCCGCGTAAAATATAGTCAAATGCTGATATATTTTAGGAGTATTGCCATGACGAATCTGGACATCGAGACATTCTGGGCCGTGGTGCAGCACGGCACCATGACCGCGGCGGCAGAGGCGCTGTATATCACCCAGCCCACACTGTCCATGCGTATCCGCGCCCTGGAGGAGCGGGTGGGCACGCCGCTTTTCATCCGCGGCAAGGGCCAGCGCCGTATCCGGCTCACCGCCGCAGGCCAGAAGTTCCTGACGCTGGCACGCCGGTGGCAGCGCCTGCTGTCAGAGACGGAGGCGCTTGCGGAGCTGGAGCAGCGCACCTACCTCCGCATCGCCGCCACCTACACCACCAACCAGTACATCCTGCCGGCGGTGTACCAGAAGTTTCTGGCCATGCATCTGCCGGTATCCCTGTGGATACACACTCTGCGGGACGTGGACTCGGCCCAGGCCCTTCTGAACCATGAACTGGACTTCGCTCTCATCGACAGCAACACCGTGTTCAACAGCCAGCTGGAGGTACGGCCTATCTGTCGGGAGCGGTTTCTGCTGCTGTCCGCGCCGGACAGCGATTACCCCGCAGAGGTGGACCCCTCCGCGCTGGACCCCGCCAATGAGATCCTGGTCACATGGGATCCCGAGTTCATCCGCTGGCACGACAGCGCCTTCGGCCCCGGTGCGCGCCCCCTGCTGTACGCCGACACTTTGCAGGCGGCGGACTTCTTCCCCCGCACGGAGGGGCGGTGGGTAGCGGCTCCCGCCATCGCCGCCGCGTCGCTGGACCGGACGCAGGCCCGGGTCAGCCGCCTCACCCAGGCGCCGCCGGATCGGGTGAACTATCTGGTGACGCGGCAGGGCGAGGAGCTGTCGGAGCACGCGCTCATCTTTCTGGACGGTCTGCGGAAGCACCTGCTGGGCCGCGACAATGTGCAGGTTTATTTGTAAAAAACCGGCGAAAGCGGGTTGACATCCCCTGCTTTTTGGCATAGGATAGGTGCATATAACAAAATCTGTCCGGTAGGTAAGGCTACCGCGAGGGATATGGGCTGCTGCCGCGAAATGGTGGAGACACCATAAGATGGTTTGAGCAGGTACTATCGAAACCAAGGTAGTATCTAACGCAGCTTCACCGCCCCGCGATGCTAAAGCTTGTTACGGTACGCAGGCCGCCATTTTTGCGGCCACATTATGGTACGCAGCAGGCATTTCCGCCGGCTGCGTTTACTTTTTGCATTGCCACATTGTTTAACCCCCAATGCTCCCACGAGGTAACTTAAAATGGACGAATCCAAGATAAATCGGCGCATAGTCGAAAAGGCAAGTGAAAAATATAAGCACATTTTAAGCTTAAACCGTAATTGCCATTTTTACCTTGGAAAAGGCAAAATCTATATTATAAATAAAAAAGTAAAATCGAAAACCGCCTTTGACAACTTTGACTATCTGCGTTTCTTGCTTTCGTTCATCGATATCCACTACGATGAGTTTTCTGATTTACTAAGCAAGATATATAACAATCACCGCGAATACAGCGCCTACCAATCAAATGTTAATCGGCTTACATCTACTCCAACATCAGTCATAGATAGGTACAATATATCTTATGAAGATTTTTACCGAGAAGAAAATGCCTTGTGCCAAACGGCAATGCTCCAAAAGCCTGCTTTCAGCGTAAAAATAGCTTGTACTGTTTCATACACAAGCCCCAAGGGGCAAAGCGCATACTCAAAACACGAAGATTTTATTGCCCCCGAAATCTGGAATGTTTGGAAAATGGTGACCGATTTCCGCAGCAAGAACTGTAATGACAGTCAAAAGCGAGAACGGCAGAAGATGACGCTTTCTTTGCGCTATGATATTTTGAAAAGGGACCATTTTCGCTGCCAAATCTGCGGCCGCACTGCCGTCGAAGGTGCAACTTTAGAGGTAGACCACATCGTGCCAATCTCCAAAGGTGGAAAGACTGCACCTGATAACTTGCAGACCTTGTGCCGCGACTGCAATCGCGGCAAGCGTGATAAATAAAATCTATATGTATAGCATTTAATTAATAAAACTTGCCGGAAAGGAGGGACAGGCCGTGATCGACTATCAGGAGGAGCTGGACCGCTATTTAGAGCAGATCGGCGAACTGGCGCACAACAAGGAATACGCCAGACTGCGGGACCTGTTCCTGCCCATGGAGCCTGCCGACATCGCCCTGCTGCTGGAGGAATCCGGCCCTGAGCTGATGCCCCTGCTGTACCGTCTGCTGCCTAAGGAGACGGCGGCGGAGGTGTTCGTGGAGCTGGAGCCGGAAAGTCAGGAAATGCTCATCAACGGCTTTTCCAACACCGAGCTGAAGGAAGTGCTGGACGAGCTGTATCTGGACGATGCCGTGGACATCGTGGAGGAGATGCCCGCCAGCGTGGTCATCCGCATTCTGGATAAGGCCACGCCGGAGATGCGCAAATCTATCAACGAGATCCTGAAATATCCCGAGGATTCCGCCGGCTCCATCATGAACATGGAGTTCCTGTCCCTGAAGAAGGATATGACGGTGGAGGATGCCTTCAAGCGCATCCGCCGCATCGGCGGCGAGCTGGAGACCATCAACATCCTGTACGTCACCGACCCCACCCGCCGTCTGCTGGGTGTGCTGTCCGTCCGTGACCTGCTGCTGGCCAACGAGGACGACATCATTGAGGACATCATGGACCCCGACGTGGTCTGGGCCCGCACCATGGACGACAAGGAGGATGTGGCCCAGGCCCTGAACAAATACAACTTCCTGGCCCTGCCCATCGTGGACATGGAGAACCGTCTGGTGGGTATCGTCACCGTGGACGACGCTATGGACGTCATCGAGGAGGAGACCACGGAGGACTTCGAGAAGATGGCCGCCATGCTGCCGTCGGACAAGCCGTATCTCCGCACCGGCGTCATCGCCACGTGGAAGTCCCGCCTGCCATGGCTGATGATCCTGATGCTGTCCGCCACGTTCACCGGCATGATCCTGAACCACTACGAAAACGCACTGGCCGCGTGCCTGGTGCTGAACGCCTATATCCCCATGCTGTCCGGCACCGGCGGCAACTCCGGCACGCAGGCCTCCGTGGCCGTCATCCGTGCCCTGAGTCTGGACGAGGTGGACTTCTCCGACGTGCTGAAGGTGCTGTGGAAGGAGCTGCGGGTGTCGCTGCTGTGCGGCCTCTGCCTGGCAGGCGCCAACTTTGTGAAGATGCTGGTGGTGGACCGCACGCTGCTGGGCAACGCGGAGGTAACGCCCATGGTGTGTCTGGTGGTATGCCTGACGGTGCTGTTCGTGGTGGTCTTTGCCAAGTGCGTTGGCTGCTCCCTGCCGCTTCTGGCGGAAAAGGTGGGACTGGACCCCGCCGTCATGGCCAGTCCCTTCATCTCCACCGTCGTGGACGCCACCAGCCTGCTGATCTACTTCCGGTTTGCGTCATGGCTGCTGGGCATCTGAAAAAATCCCATTTCCGGCAGGCATAGCGCCGCGGTTTTCGGACAAGATAGAGTTGGGTCGTATGGCCTGACTCTATTTTTCTTTTACGGGAGGAAACGCCATGAATCGCGCTTGTACCAACGACGGGTGCAGCTGCACCCCCAATTCTTCCATCAAGTGTACCGTCACCAACTGCGCCCACCACTGCAAGGACGTGAACAACTGCGGTCTCAGCTCCATTCAGGTGGGCACCCATGAGAGCAACCCCTCCATGGACCAGTGTACCGACTGTCAGAGCTATCAGAAGTGCCAGTGAACCCCGCCGCCCCGCGTGCCCTGCGCGCGGGGTACATATCCCAAGGAGGTGACGCCCTTGCGCATGCCGGTAAAATACGCCGTGGCCTCTATCCTGGCCGGCGCCGCCAACGGCTGCTTCGGCGGAGGCGGCGGCATGGTGCTGCTGCCCCTGCTCACCCGCTGGTGCCGTGTGGAGGAAAAGACTGCCTTTGCCACCTGCGTGGCGGTGATCCTGCCCTTCTGCGTGGTATCCGCCGCCGTATACCTGCTGCGCACACCTTTTGACTTTACGCAGGCCCTGCCCTACCTGCTGGGTGGACTGGCCGGTGGATTCGTGGGCGGAAAGCTGTTCCCGCGGGTGCCCGCCCCGTGGCTGCGGTATCTGTTCGCTGCCTTCCTCGTGTACGGCGGCATCCGGTACCTTCTGTGACGGCGTGGCTCCTGCCGGTGCTGGCAGGCTTCTGCACCGGTATCCTGTCGGCCTGGGGCGTGGGCGGCGGCACCCTGCTGTTGCTGCTGATGACCCTGTTTTTCGGCGTGGCGCAGGCGGACGCCATGGCCATCAACCTATTGTACTTCCTGCCTACGGCGGCCATGGGCCTGCTGTACCACCGGAAAAACGGCCTGCTGGACCGCGCTGTTCTCCGTTCCGCTGTGCCCTGGGGCACGGCGGCAGCCGCCGCCGGCGCACTGGCCGCCACCGCCGTGGACACGGACCTGCTGCGCCGCCCCTTCGGCATCTATCTGCTGCTGGCCGCAGGGAGCCTGCTGCTCCGGACGAAAAAAACGGGAAAGACCTGAGCGGTCTTTCCCGTTTTCGCGTATGTCGTATCAGTCCGCGCTGGCGTACAGCGGCACGTCCACATCGAACGTCTGCCCGTCCCGCAGCACCGTCAGCGTGATGGTGTCGCCCACCAGATGGGTGCGCCGCACCGCCATCAGATCGTCGATACTGCCCAGCGCCTGCCCATCGGCCCGCAGCAGCACGTCATCGGGCCGGATGCCCATCTCCGCCGCGCCGTAGCCGTCGCTGACGGTGTAGACCACCACGCGGCCGTCGTCGCTGTTCATCACGGTGATGCCCAGCACAGGGATGCCGCGGAACTGGCCGTTGGCGATGAGATCGTTCACCACGAAGCAGAAGCTGCTGCTGGGCAGGGCAAAGCCCAGACCCTCCACCGTGGCCTCCTCCGCATTTCCGCTGCCGCTCATCTTCAGGGTATTGACGCCGATGACCTGCCCGTACTCATTGATGAGAGGACCGCCGGAGTTGCCGTTGTTCAGAGCGGCGGTGGTCTGGATGAGGGTCATGATGCGCCCCTCGATCTGCACGTCGCGGTTGATGGCGGAGATGATGCCCTCGGTCAGGGTACCCCGCAGCTCCACGCCCAGCGGGTTGCCGATGGCGTACACCGTGTCGCCCACGCGGCACTGGTCGCTGTCGCCGAACTCCGCTGTGGGCAGGTCCTCCGCGTCCACAGCCTTCAGTACCGCCAGATCCTGATCTTCATCATAGCCCACCAGCTCCGCATCGTAGGTGTAGCCGGTGTCCAGCGCGATCCAGCAGCTCCTGCCGCCGGAGATGACGTGGGCGTTGGTGACGATGTACCCATCGGAGGTCATGATGATGCCGGTACCCACGCTGGCGTTCTCGCCCTGGTCCGCCACCACCAGCACCGTGGCGGGGTTCACCTTTGCGTAGACATCCTGAATAGTCAGCTTCTCGCCGCCGGCCTCCTCACAGACAAGGGACACGCCCGTCTCTCCCTTGACACGGGGGATGGTGGTCTTTTCCGTCTTGAAAATATTCACGATGCTGCTGGCGTCGCTGTCGCCGTCCCCGTCGCCGTCCAGCGGCGGCGTCTCGCCGCTGCCCTGCGTCAGAGACCAGATGACCCCTGCGGCCACCGCCAGCATCAGCACGCCCATGGCGATGAGGAATATCCACAGTCCCTTCCTGCTCCGCTTCCCGGGCGGAGGGGGCGGTGGCGCGGCGCCGGCGGGCATGGGGCGGGGCTGCACGTAGTAGTCCACCACCTCGCGTCCCTCGGGGCGGACGTACCACTGTACGACCTCCCGAGGCTCCTCTGTCAGCTTTTCTCTGTTTTCATCCTGCATACGGTGCTTCCTCTCTGCGCGGCTCAACGAGCCATCTGCATGGTAAACGTAAAGGCGGTGACGCCGTTTTCACTGGTGACGGTGATCTGCTCCTTGTGCTGGGCCAGAATGGTCTTGACAATGTACAGTCCCAGACCGTAGCCGTCCTTGTCCTCGCTGCGGGACTTGTCCGACTTGTGGAACCGCTCGAACAGCAGAGGGATCTCCTCGGCAGGGATGGTCTGCCCCTGATTGCGCACGGTGACGTAGGCCTTCTCGCCGTTGACGGCCAGTCCCAGATACAGGGTAGACTGGGGCGCGGCGAACTTGGCCGCGTTCTCCAGCAGGTTGTAGATCACCTGAGTGATGAGATCCCGGTCTCCCTGCACCATCACGGAGTCCTCGGGGATCTCCGCATCCACGTCCAGCCCGCGGATCATGATCTTCTGCTCCATGGACAGCAGGGCGATGCGGGCGGATTCGCACAGGTCGAACTCCTCCTTTTTCATCTCCTGGTTCTGGATCTGGGAGATGTCCAGCATACGCCGCACCAGACGGCTGAGCCGCCGGCTCTCGTCAGAGATGATCTGCAAATACTGCCGTTCCTTCTCCGGTGGGATGGTGCCGTCCAGAATGCCATCGGTATAACCGGCGATGGTAGTCATAGGCGTTTTCAGCTCGTGGGACACGTTGGCGATGAAGTCGCGGCGCTGCCGCTCCGTCTCCTGCAGCGAATCTGCCATGGCGTTGAATGCCGTGGCCAGCTCGCCGATCTCGTCGCCGCTGCTGGTCTCCTGCATCCGCACGTCAAAGTTGCCGCCGGCGTAGGCCCGGGTGGCCTGCACCATCTCGGTGATGGGCTTGATCTGCTGCATGGACGTAACGGAGCTGGTGACGAAGGCAATGAGCAGGATGATGGCGCTGAGCATGAAAAACAGGCCGATGAACGACCGCCACATCTCCATCAGCGCCGTGCCGTCCATGACGGCCAGCACCAGGCCCAGCACATTCCCGCTCTCGTCGGTCATGGGCACGCCCACCACGAACTTCTTCTGCTCGTAGACGCCCACGGTACTGCGCCCCTCGTAGCCGTTTTCGTTGGAGAACGTCGTTTCCACGATCTCCTCCGGCACCCGGACGGACTTGCCCACCAGCCCCGCGTCGGATGTCAGGAGCACGTCGCCCTTCCTGTTGCAGATCAGGAAGCCCACGTCCGTCATGCGGGACGCCACGCCTGCCAGCGACCGCAGCGCGTCCTCCTGTGTATTCTCCGTGTCGTCGCCGGCCAGCAGGTAGTTTACCGACAGCTGAGAGATCAGGTTGGCCCGATCCCGCATCTCGCTGTGCTTTTCCGCTACGGTGTAGTTGTAGCTCAGGGCGTAGAACGATACGCCCAGCAGCACCATGGTCAGCAGCACCATACCGGCGCTGAGCATGAACTGCCGCCAGTACAGGCTGTCCATGGCCCGCTTGATTCTCTCCCGCATGGCCTTACTTCACTTCGAACTTGTAGCCCACGCCCCACACGGTCTTGAGCTCCCACTGATCCGAAACGTTCTCGATCTTCTCCCGCAGGCGCTTGATGTGTACGTCCACGGTACGGCTGTCGCCAAAATAATCGAAGCCCCACACCTCGTCCAGCAGCTGATTGCGGGTGTAGACGCGGTTGGGCGTGGCCGCCAGGTGGTACAGCAGCTCCAGCTCCTTGGGAGGCGTGTCCACCTTCTTGCCGTCCACCAGCAGCTCATAGCTGTCCAGATTGATCTCCAGCTTGTCGAATACCAGCTTTTTCTTGGTGTCGTCGGGGATCTCGCTGCGGCGCAGCACCGCGTTGATGCGGGCCATCAGCTCCTTCATCTCGAAGGGCTTCACCAGATAGTCGTCGGCTCCCATCTCCAGACCGGTGATGCGGTCGCCCACGTCGCTCTTGGCCGTCAGCATGATGATGGGCGTCTTGCCCTTTTCCCGGATATGGGCGCACACGCCCCAGCCGTCCATGACGGGCAGCATGATGTCCAACAGCACCATGTCCGGCGCCCGCTTGTCGTATTCCTCCACGGCTTTGCCGCCGTCGTAGGCCAGCCGGACCTCGAAGCCCTCCTTCTCCAGATACATGCGGATCAGCTCCGATATGTTGCGGTCATCCTCCACCACCAGAATGTTGCGTGCCATGGCCGTCTCCTCCTAACGGTATATTCTTACCTGTCATTATACCGGCCAACCTTAATTTTTCCTGAACGTTTTGTAAATTCGCCGGTTATTCGATGCATTGTACCACATTTCACGACGTTTGTACAGTCTCCGGTGCGGGCCCGATGGTGATGCCCGCGTAGTACCACGTCAGGATCTCCTGCCACGTTTTGCCCTGCCGCGCCAGCTCATTGGCGCCGTACTGGCTCATGCCCACGCCGTGGCCGTAGCCGGTGACGCGGAACGTTACCCCATCCGCCTGCGCGTCGATGGTAAAGCAGGCCGACCGCAGCGAGAAGATGCGCCGCACCTCCACGCCCCGCAGCGGCGTACCGCACACCTCCACAGCGCCGACCCGTCCCGACTCGTCCCGCTCCGCTTCGCCGAACCACTTGTCCGGCCCGCCGCTGTATGTCAGCTCCGGATGGGCCGCCGCCAGCAGGGCCTTTGCCTCTGCCGCCGTGAAGGACACCGTGCTGTAATAGTTGGGCACCGTCTCCTCCCCCTCGGGGCTGTCCACACTCCGGAGATACGGCACATCGCCGCTCCACACGTCTCCGGCCTCCGCCGTCCGTCCCGCGGAGGAGGAATGGAACACCGCCAAAATAGGCTCTCCCCGGTACAGCGCTACCTGCCCGTCCGTGGCGGCCACCGCGTCCTCGATGCGTTCCTCCCACGCCGTAAAGTCATCGCCCCACTTCTCCTGCGCCGTCTCCTCAGAAAGCCACGCACTGCAGCAGCCGGGGTCAGTGCAGACGTCCGCGTCGGGGTGGGCCTCCTTCCGTCCCGCCGCCAGCTGATGGTACACATAGGTGCGCTCCGCCGCCGCCTGCGCCCGCAGGGCCTCCGTCTCGAAGCTGGCGGGCATCTCGCCCCGCACCACGCCCCGCAGATATGCGTCCAGCGCCATCTCCTCCGCCGTATCGCCGTCCTGCACCGTCAAAAGCACCGTGCTGTCCCGCCTCCCCTGACCGGACGGCTCCTGTGCCGTGTCGTCCCCGCTCTCCGGCTCCTGCGCCGCGCTGCCGCCTGTCGTCAGATACGCACCGCCGAACAGCAGCACCGTCAGGATCAGCGCTGCCGCCATGGATCGCCGCATACGATCACCTCCCGCCCCAGTCTATGCACGGGCCTGTCCGCCGTATGCACGGAAATCGCCTGCGCCGCGTTTTCCGCTGCGCCCTGACGGATGCGCCCGTAGGGGACGGCGTCCCCGACGGCCCGTTCGTTTTTCCTCCAAAGGAAGGGATATTTCGCGCTCCGGCGCGACACCCTTTTGCCCACGGCGGCAAAAGGGTGCAAAAACGCCGCCAAAGACCCATGGTCTTTGGATTTCCCTTTGTTCCCCTGTGACCACGCCGCAAAAAGGCCCACAAGGAATTGCCTCCGCGTCCCATCCCCGCTGCCGCTCCCACGTCCCGCGTTGATAGTGCGCTGTTCTAAAAATGGCGGCCCAGCGGGCCGCACCTACACTTGCCGACGGTGGCGGCAAGTGCGCGATTTGATAATCGCCAAAATCGGTAGGCCCACCAATGTTCTCCGCCCACCACGTCAGCGGCAGCGAGGGCAGCCCCATGGCCGATTCCCCGCGGAACCTTTTTCTGCCGCATCAAAATCGGCGGGGCAGAGCCCCGCCGATTTACCTCCTATTTCTCCCGCATGGCCGCGAAAAACGCGCTCAGCAGTGCGCGGCTCTCCTGACCGCAGATGCCGCCCACCAACTGAGGCCGGTGGGGGAACGCCTCCATAAAGAGGTTCAGCACCCCGCCGCAGGCGCCCATGGCCGCGTCCCGTGCGCCGTAGAACACCCGCGCCACCCGCGCGTTGATAATGGCCCCCGCGCACATGGGGCAGGGCTCCAGCGTCACGTACAGGTCGCACCCCTCCAGCCGCCAGGAGTCCAGCGCCGCGTTGGCCTGGGCCATGGCCTCCATCTCCGCGTGGGAGTACACGGCCTGCTTCTCCTCCCGCCGGTTCCGGCCCCGTCCGATGACCTTACCGTCCTTCACAATGACGCAGCCCACCGGTACCTCGCCGTGGGCCGCCGCCTCCCGTGCCAGGGCCAGCGCCTGCTCCATATAGTCCTGATGCTCCATGTCTGTCCTTTCCGGGGGAACGCTGTCGCCCCTGATTAACGCCGGTCATATTTGTCCAAACTATCCGTACACTATACATGACGGGAGGAATCACCATGGCCAAACGACCCACCACCGATCCTGCGCTCCGCGATCTGAAGCAGGAGCTGCTCCGCACTACCGACGCTCTGAAGGACGCCTACACCCGCTTCAACTGCGTCTGCGACTCGGAGCTCATCGAAGCCAGTATCTACGAGATCAGCGCCCTGAAGGCCCGCTGCAACTACCTGCTGCGCCGCATCAAGGAGCTCAGCGGTGAGGCGGTGCCCTCCGCCATTCCCCGCGCCCGGCCGGTACAGGCTGCGGCGGCCGCCTCCGCGCCGGAGGAGGCCCCCTGCATGGCTGCCGGCGCCATGAAAGGAGGGGACACATGTCGCTCATAGAGAAATGCGCGCTGGGGCTGGTGCTGCTGTTTCTGCTGGTAGCCTGCCTGCGCCTGCTGCGTCAGCCGCTGAAGCTGGCGCTGCGTGTACTTATCAACAGCGCCCTGGGCTTCTGTGCCCTGTGGCTGCTGAATCTCACCACCGCCGTCACCGGCATGTCCCTGGGCCTGAATCTGTTCAACGCCCTGACCATCGGCGTACTGGGCGTCCCCGGGCTGGGCCTGCTGCTGCTTTTGAAGTGGGTGCTGATATAGCGCCCCCGTCAGAGCTTCAGCTTCCCGTTGATGCGCCGCATCCGGTCCGCGTCGGGCTTGCACACCCGCCGGTCGAACGTCAGAAGCCCGTTGACCTCATCCTCCACATCGCTGACCTGGGTATAGACTGCCGCTGACAGCCCCTGGGACGCGATGAGGGGGATGACTTCGTTTTCGTACAGCTTTTCCACCGCGTCCATCCAGCTGTCCGCATCCTTATACGCCCGATAGCCGAAGGACTTCTCCGTGGTATAGTGCCCCGCCACCGGCAGGCTGTACCCGCCGAACTCCGTCAGCGCCAGAGCCCGACGCCCGTCGTGCTTCATCCGCACAGGCTTGTAGTACACGTGATAGGAACGCAGGTCCCCCGCGCCCTGATCGTGCCAGCCGGAGGCGTGGTCGATGAGTCTCGTGGGGTCCAGTGCCCGCACCTTCTCCGCCATCTGCGCCGCGTTGAACTGGCCCCAGCCCTCGTTGAACGGTACCCACAGGCACAGGCTCACGCAGTTTCGCAGCAGCTCCACAGTGCCCTCCAGCTCCCGCTCGTACTGCCTCCGCCCCGCTTCACCGGCCCTGCCGAACCGGCGGGAGGGCGCGTCCTTAAGATGGATGCCGAGAAACGGCAGCACCTGGGTGTACAGCGGCTCAAAGCTCTCGAAGCCGGACACCATGTCCTGCCACACCAGCATCCCCAGTCGGTCGCAGTGGTAATACCACCGCAGCGGCTCGATCTTGATGTGCTTGCGCAGCATGTTGAAGCCCAGCTCCTTCATGGTGCGGATGTCGCAGACCATGGCCTCGTCCGATGGCGGGGTGTACAGTCCGTCGGACCAGTACCCCTGATCCAGCAGCCCCGTCTGGAAATACGGCTCGTTGTTCAGGGCCAGCACCTGCCGCCCCTGCTGCTCCACGAGGGAGAATTTCCGCATGCCGAAATAGCTGGCGACACGGTCCTCTCCCAGCGTGATGTCCACGTCGTACAAAAACGGGTCCTCCGGCGACCAGGGCCGCAGGTGCGCCGCCGGAATGACGGACACGCCATCGCCGTTTTCATCGGCCCGGCCCTCCGCGATCACCGCATCGCCGGCCATGTCTGCTGATAT
>JABLTN010104448.1_pt1 | contig 41240 bp, 31 predicted proteins | sample 7160141 | NCBI WGS metagenome assembly JABLTN01 (sample SAMN14651226, study PRJNA627086) | human gut metagenome | isolation source: feces | host: Homo sapiens | reverse complement strand
TTCGAGGAAGCCGAGATAGCCAAGTTTACTCCGCAGGAAATGAGGGAGTACGAGACCAGCAAGATGGCATATCGCGACATCAAGAATTCCGTAGATACAGCCAAGCGTGAAGGTATAGCTGAGGGTATGGAAAAGGGCATGAAGGAAGGCATGGAAAAGGGCATGAACCTGCGAAGCCTTGAGATTGCCAGAAAGATGCTGGCAAAGGGTTTGGATGAAGCATCGGTCATGGATATGACGGGGTTGACAGCAGAGGAGATAAAACTGCTGAAAGCGGAGATGTAGATTACGAATATCACCATATAATCAAGGGTCTATACGCCACCTTTTCATCGTGGCATATAGACCACTCAACATTCAACAATCTTCAACATTATCGGAAATTCTATATTCTGTTTCCTGATTTTAGAAAAGTGTACGAGTTCGTACACAATCTTAACTGGACTCATATTAGGCGACTGCTATCTGTTACAAATCCCAAGGCAAGAATGTGGTACTTGAGAAACGAATCTGAAGAGATGTGGAGTACATTTTGCATTCGTTGACCGCCAAAAGCACATCAAGACTGATACGGGCGATTTTTATATTGACCTTGTCTTCTACAATTTTAGGATGAAGCGCTTTGTCTTGTTTGAATTAAAGACACACTCACTGACGCATCAGGATGTCGGGCAGGTGCGTATGTATGACGACCTTGTAAAAGGCGAGGATGACAATCCAACTATTGGTGTTTTGCTTTGTACAGAAACTGACAACACTATTGCCAAATATTCTGTGCTTCATGAAAGTGAACAGCTTTTTGCAGCTAAATATATGTCTTTCATGCCTACAGAAGAGGAGCTTCGTCGTGAGATAGAAAAACAAAAACATTTCATTACGCTTTCAACTTAAACGAGTTTTCTATACTCATTATTTCATCGCTGAAAGTTGCATCGATTTTCAATCGCTCTTCCACTTTTGAACAACTGTGAATCACAGTACTATGATCTCTGTTTCCTACAAGCTTACCTATGCGTGAAGCAGGCATTTTGGTATATTTCTGTGCCAGATACATCGTCACCTGTCTTGCCACCACATAATCACGCTTACGGCTCTTACTGTTCACGGCAGCTGTAGTCACATTATAATGAGTACAAACCTTCTCTACGATATCATCTATCGTCAAAGGCTTGTCATCCACCTTCACGGCTCTCTTGATAACGCGTTCTGCCAAGCGGATATCAATATTGCTGTTATAGACAATGCTATAAGCCAGCAAACCATTGATGGCACCCTGCAAATCACGCACACTACCATTACAGGTTTGAGCAATGAAACTAACAACCTCCTTGGAGATTTTCAAACCATCACGACGTATCTTATTGCTCAAGATATCCACACAGAGCTGCTCGTTCGGTTTTTCCAATTCACATACCAAACCACAAGAGAAACGCGTCAGAAGGCGATCTGGCACATCTTTCAAATCTACCGGAGGACGGTCACTTGCCAATATGATGCGCTTACCATTACGGAAGAGATGATTGAAGATATGGAAAAACGTATTCAATGTCTTTGCCTTGCCTGCCCAATCCTGAATATCATCAACGATCAGCATATCGATAGACTGATAGAAATTGATGAAATCATTGCTTGAATTGTGCAGAATAGCATCTGTATATTGCGTCTGAAAGAGACGGGCACTCACATAGAGCACGCGCTTTTGCGGATACATCTGCTTAGCCTTAACACCAATGGCATTGACCAAATGTGTCTTACCGCTACCAGACGGACCATAGATAAACATCGGATTAAACTGACTTGTATTAGGATGTTCTGCAATAGACAATCCCACAGAACGTGGAAGCTTATTACTTTCACCCTCCATGTAATTATTGAATGTCAACTTAGGATCAAGTTGGGTATCAATATCATCCATTTGAGATTCTCCTGCTGCAGCAGTCTCGCTTCCTGCCTGTGCCTGATGACTTTTAGGACTCAAGTCATTAGCATCATCAGGATCTAAAGGCAAAGGTGTTGTACCACCAGGAGCATCCTTGACTACCACAACACGATAAGTCAGACGAATACCTTCACCAAAATTCTGATGCAATACCTTGCTCAGTAAGTCCACGAAGTTTGCTTCCAAATACTCATAGAAGAAAGTACTCGGAACTCTAACCAGCAAAGTTTTCGTAGCCGGCTTATACGACTCGAAAACAATGGGTTTAAACCACGTATTGAAATGTTGCTCAGAGACATGCTGACGGATAAGCGTAAGACAATTGTCCCAAAGAGCTTTAGGACTTGCTAACATTATATCGATAATTGCTTTAAATTATTGCTAATAATTAGTGAAAGGCATCCCCAAAACGCCAAATTCACTGCAAAATTATAAAATAAAACGCAGACCACCAAATCTGATAATTTAATTTATTTTAATATAGTCTTATAACCTCTTAATTATCAGACACTTAATTAAGTTATCCACAATTTTCAGTTCTTTGACCTATTTTTAGGGTTAACTATCTGATGTAGAATAACTTAGAAGCTTTTCAAAGAAAAGAATAGGAAAAGAGTGAAACAAAATCGTAACACCCTCGAAATAACTCACAAACAATCAGTTCGAAAGTTATTTCGAGGGCGTGAAACATTGTATCCACTTATTTAGACTATTTTTATTTAAGCACAGGCGGCTTTTTAAAGACATTCGCCTCTATTACTTGTCTTTTTTACCAAAAACAGAGAAGTGAACATAGCGCTTAGGATGCTGTTTCAAATCGATAACTAAAGAATCAGCATGGCGCATGGTCGAATTCATATTATCATAAAGTTGGGTATCATTCATCAGCAAGCCAAGAGTACCCTTGTTGCTGTTCAACTTTTCTGTAAATGCCTGTGTATTCTCCAATGTCTTGTTGACACGATCCAGCGTACCCTGTACATCCAAAGATGCCAGATTGGAAGTCAGCTTATTCGTATTATCCAAAACGCCATTGGCACGATTGATCATACCAGGAACCTGCTTGTTGAGACCTGCCATCAACGTATTCAACTCACGGGTAGAAACCGTAAGATTGCCCGTAATGGTTTGCACATTATGCAAAGAAGCAGCTAATGCAGGATCTGCCAAGAGCGCATTCAAGCTACCCAAGATAGAATCCAGTTTAGGGAGCATCTTCTCGATAGTAGGAACCATAGCCGAAACCTTGCCCAAAGCGCCCTCATTGACAGCTCCAGGTATAATGCCACCAGCCTCAATACGTTCACGAGGATTATTAGCCAACAAGATATTCACTTGCAAATTACCCATCAGGTCTTTCACAATTTCAGCCTGACTTCCCTTTGGAATGCGCAGATTTTTATCAATATCAGCCTTTACCTTGATAGGTCCAGACTGAGTATAGTCAAAATCCACAGCATCAACAGTTCCTACCTTATAACCATCAGCATAAATTGGCGTTGAAGCACCCAACCCCTGGATGTCGGAAAACGTCATATAATAATAGTTATTGGAAGAAAACAGATTGATTCCCTTCAGAAAATTAATTCCGAAGTACATAATCAAAATACCTACAATAGCCACAAGAGCTATTTTTATTTCCTTGGTAATTTTCATTCTCCTTTATTTTTTATTCTGTTTAAATTCTCGAATTGCCTGATTCACATCGTACTTCTGTCCATCCTTAAAGGCGATGATAAATGCCTCAGGAAACTTATCCAACAAGGATTTACGAAGTCGGAAAATCTCATTATAATTAGCAGAAGAGCCCATCGTGTATTTCACCATACCACCCTCCTGATAACTTGCATAACCTGTTTCTCCTTTGAAATGCGCATCACCTGCTCGAAGCACACGGTTGCTCACTAAAATCTGTACTTTGAAGATTGGGACATGAGCGTCTTTCTCTCCAACGGAAGTATTCCTTGCCTGCGATTGTCGCTTGGTTTCCTCGCGCTGATAGGTATCTGGCACAATCTTTGGCATTTCACTGTCGTCTGCAGATGATGCCGCACGATAAGGCACAGAAACTCTTCTATCATACTTGTTCTTATATTGTTCGAAACCGTGGAAGATAGCCTTAGCCACATCATCCACGCGCGATTCATTGTTGAGCAGTTCCTCCTCATCAGGGGTGGTGATAAAGCCTAACTCTATCAAACAGCTTGGCATAGAGGTCTCGCGAAGAACCAGGAATCCAGCTTGGTGAACTCCTTTATTCGGGCGGTTGGCCTCGTTGCAAACACACTTTTGAATGGAGCGGGCAATCTCAACACTGCGCTCCATATTCTTACCTTGAATGAATTCAAAGATAATATAGCTTTCAGAAGACTTCGGGTCAAATCCCTGATAAGTCTGCTGATATCCCTTCTCCATGGAGATGACAGAGTTCTCTCGCATAGCCACATCCAGATTATCCTTGGCACGGTGCATACCCAAGGAATAGGTTTCAAAACCTCTGGCTATCTTACCACCAGGCAAGGCATTGGTATGAACTGAAATAAACAGGTCAGCACCAGCCTTATTGGCAATATTGGCTCTTTCCTTCAACGGAATGAACACATCAGTCTTTCGGGTATAAATGACACGCACATCTGGCATATTACGTTCTACATACTTACCAAAAGCCAATGCCACCCGCAGGTTTATATCTTTTTCTTTGGATCTGGCACCCATGGCACCTGCATCATGACCACCATGACCAGGGTCAATAACGAGCGTAAATCTATCCTTGGCAGCAAAAGAATATGCCACCAACATAAAGAATGCAACCAGCAAAAGAACGATCTTCTTCAACATACTATTTATTATGATTGTGCAAAATTAAGCATTTAATGGCAGAAAACCAAAATATGCAACAAAGTTTTATTATTTATTAAGTGAACGCTCAAACAGAAATTCCACACCAGCTCCTTCACAATCGGCTCCCATAGGTGGATTCTGCTTGATGATTTTCAGATGAATTTCTTCTATAATTGGGAAACGGCGAAAAAGACGATCACCAATTCTGCCTCCTACTCTTTCTATCAATTGAGAAGGAACAGACATCTCCTGGGAAACCAACTGATAAACCTCTGCATAGTTCAAGGTATCATTGACATCATCACTCGTCAATGCATTCGTAACATCATATTTGATACGTAAACTTACAAGATAATCATTACCCGTTTTTCTTTCCTGTGGCAAAACACCATGAAAGGCATGAAACTTCAAGTCTTGCAAAAGGATATAGCTCTGACGTAAATTCATCATTGTTCTCCTCCATCATGCTGTTCATCACTACAAGAAGTTAGCAGTTCATCATCCTTCAAGTAATTTTTCAAGGCACGTTCTACACCCACCTTCCAGGTATTGATACTCTCAGAAGTGAGCTGCAACTGACTAACCAGTTTGATAACATGCTTGATAGGCATACGATAGCGCAACACACCGGAAATCAACTTGGCATAATTCCAATACTCCGGATTAAACTTTTCGCTCAATCCCTCCACGGTTATCTTATAACCACGCTTGTTGACAAACTGAAAATCATATCTCTTGGCTCCCTCACTGAGAACTGTCTTCACGATTTTACCTTTGGTGACAGATTTTGGTAACATGATGCCTTCCTCATCATCTTGCAAACCTGTGAATATCTCGTACGGATGACCATTAAGCAAACCCACCAATGCCACCCATTTCTCCTTATTATTCTGGAAACGGACAACATCACATTCCAATTCTCTTGGTCGCACCTCAACCACATCCGGTTGCATATTCCGAATATTGACAGAATCTCCGACTACCTTATGCAAACTGTCTTGCAGCTTACCCCAATCAACTTGCTGGTCTGCAAAACGGTTGCGCAGGTTCTCCAAACTACTCTTCAAATCATCCACGAGTGCAAGACGAGCCTCTTCAAAAGTCATATTTTCTGTATCAATCATATTAAACGTTTAATAATTTGGTGCAAAATTAAACTTTTTATTCTAAATGATGAAAGGTTTTTGGAGATATTTCTTAAAAAGATAGCAGTATATGCCACTTTTTAGAAAACTTTATTTACCTTTGCAATAGAATAAGGAGGAAAACGATATCAAGAAACATCAAAAATAAAGAATATGGAATCAATTAAAAACAGAACAACCATTCGCAAATATTCCAACCGTGAAGTAAGCGATGAATTACTGCACCGGCTGATAGAAGAAGCAGAGCGTACCCCTACGATGGGCAATCTCCAGCTCTATAGTGTCGTCGTTACCAGAAGTGAAGAAGGTAAAAAAGCACTTGCTCCAGCACATTTCAACCAACCTATGGTGACAGATGCATCTGTTGTACTTACCATCTGCGCAGATTATCGACGTACAACCATCTGGGCAGAGAACCGCAAGGGCACCCCTGGTTATGACAATATCCTATCATTCATGAATGCGGCTACAGATGCTTTGCTTTTCACACAAACATTCTGTAACTTAGCCGAAGAAGAAGGATTAGGCACCTGTTTCTTGGGCACAACTATCTATATGCCTAAGATGATTATCGACACCTTGAAATTACCAAAGCTCGTAATGCCAGTTGCCACCATTACCTTGGGATGGCCTGACGAGCATCCAGCCAAGAGCGATAGACTCCCATTGCGTAGTATCATTCATCAGGAATCATACAGCGATTATACCCCAGAGAAGATAGATGATTTCTATGCAGAAAAGGAATCCTTGGAAGAAAACAAGGAATTTGTAAGAATCAACAACGTAGAAACCCTCGCCCAGGTTTTCACAGACATCCGTTATACGAAAAAAGATTGTGAGGCCATGAGCATTGGTTTTATAGATGCGCTCAAGCTGCAAGGTTTTGTAAAATAAAAGCCACACTCGGCTCACAATTCGCAAGATGTTGCCTGTCTTCATGAGAAAAAAGACAGGCACCCACTTTCATTTTTGCGTAGGCAGGGAAAAATTCGTCCTTGCCCACGCAAAAAAAAATGCCTGCCCAAGCGGAAGAAATATCCCCTTTAAGCAGAGCATGATTTAAACCCATAAACAGAAATCCCTGTTAAGGAAAAATCATTTCCTTAGCAGGGATTATTATTTTTACTTGATATCTTTCTCTAATTAGTCAACGACGATTGGCTTGTACTTTGGTACCAATGCCTTCATGATACACCAACCAACGAGATAAGCCACTGCACAGATGCAGAAGATAATCATATAACCAGCTGGCTTGCCATCAAAGCCCATGAAAGTAAAGGCAGCACCCTGACCTTCTGCATAGGTAAAGAGCATACCAGAACCCTTATTGATGAGGAAAGAACCTACACCACCTGCCATAGCACCAATACCAGTGATCGTTGCAACGGTAGATTTTGGGAACATATCACCAATGGTTGAATAAAGGTTGGCAGACCATGCCTGATGACCAGCACCTAAAAGACCGATAATGATAGCAGGCCACCATGCACTATACTCACCCATAGGCTGTGCTATCAGACCCAACAATGGGAAACATGCAAAGATCAACATCGCACGCATACGGCCGATATAAGGATTCATACCCTTCTTATCAACAAAGTAAGTTGGCAGATAACCACCACCGATACTCAAGATGGTAACAATCGCATAAAGGGTGAAAATCAAAGCAATACCCATGCTTGAGTCAGAAGAATAACCATACTGATCTGAGAAATAAGCTGGAGCCCAGAAAAGGAAGAACCACCATACACCATCAGTCAAGAACTTACCTGTGATAAAAGACCAAGTCTGACGGAAGGTAAAGCACTTCAAGAAACCGATAGTCTTCTCTTCTTCCTCATCACCTGCAGTCTTTTCAGCCTCAACCTGCTCAGCTTCCTCATCCTGATTGATATAAGTAAGCTCAGAGTGATTGACATACTTGCTCTTGGATGGTTTGTCATAGAGCCATACCCAAAGACCCATCCAGACATAACCGAGCACACCGATAATGATGAAAGCCCACTCCCAACCCATGGCGCGAGCCAAGAGAGGAATAGTAGCTGGAGCTGCCAATGCACCTACAGAAGCACCACTATTGAAAATGGCTGTAGAGAAAGCACGGTCCTTCTTTGGGAAATACTCTGCTGTTACCTTGATAGCTGCAGGGAAGTTACCAGCCTCACCAACGGCAAGAATCAAACGGCAGGAAAGGAAAAGCCATACACTGATAGTGGCAATAGCAACTGCTGCATCACTACCAGCCTGAACCAGGCGCAAAGCTTCAATAGAATCATAGCCTTCTACCTGCATAGCTACCCAACCGCAACCTGCATGCATCACAGCACCTGTTGACCATACGAAGATGGCGATGAGGTAACCTTTCTTAGTACCCATCCAATCCACAAACTTACCTGCAAAAAGATTTGCAATGGCATAGAAAATGGAGAAGAGACCGGTAATCGTACCATAGTCATCATCAGTCCAGTGGAACTCTGGAGCGATAAAATCTTTCCATGTTAATGACAAGACCTGACGGTCCATGTAATTCACGGTGGTTGCCAAGAAAAGCAACGCGCAGATGACCCAGCGGAAGTTGGACATCTTACTTGTTTTAATAGCGTTCATACTTATTATAGAGTCTGTTTAAAATTAGCATTTAAATGAGAACGAAAAATCTCTTGTGGACAAATGATGCCCACAAGAGGATTATTTTCATATTATTTCATCTCAGGAATTTTAACTACCTGCATATCATTATAGATCAGGTTTTCACCAGCCATACCCCAGATAAAGGTATAGTTGCTTGTACCTGCTGCGCAGTGAATAGACCACTCTGGAGCAATCACAGCCTGCTCGTTGTTCAACCAGATAGGACGAGTCTCCTGTGGTTCACCCATTACATGGAGAATCTTCTGACCCTCTGGCACATTGTAATAGAGATATGTCTCCATACGACGGAGGTGAGTATGAGCTGGCATGGTGTTCCATACAGAACCCTCTTTCAACTCAGTTACACCCATCTGCAACTGGCATGTACGTACACCAGCAACACCATCGATAATCAACTGATGGATAACGCGGTCATTACTTTCCTTCAAGCTACCTGCCTTGATGTTGTTAGCATCCTTCAATGTTACCTTCTTAGTAGGGAAGGTCTGATGTGCGCAAGCACTGTTCATATAAAACTTAGCTGGCTTATTGGCATCCTTGCTGGCTACTTCAATATTCTTGGCGCCACGACCTACATAGAGAGCCTCCTGGAAACCGAGCGTATATTTCTTGCCATCTACAGTAACAGTACCCTCACCACCGATATTGATGATACCCAACTCACGGTTATCGAGCAGGTTCTTCTGATCGTTTGGCTTGTCTGTATAAAGAGGAGCGATAGAAGTCAACTTCAAAGGAGCTGTTGTTGGCTGCGCACCACCAATCAGAAAACGATCAAACATTGTGTAAGTCCAGTTTACCTCACCTGGAGCAAAAACCTTCTCAATGGCATATTCACCACGAAGACGGTCTGTTGTGTAATGCTTTGCATCCATTGGGTTGCTTGCATAACGAACATTGTAATTAGTGTAAGCATTTTCTGCCTTCACTTCATAAGCACTCTTGCAGCACTGTGCAAAACCAGCACCAGCAACGAGCAACATTGCAAATGATAATAATACCTTCTTCATTACTAAAATCTTTATATTATTTTTTATTTTTCAGAATTATTTCTATCTTTCTGTTTATTTCTGCAAATCCTCAGCAGCCTTCTTCTCTTCTTTCACGATGCGCTGACGGTTGATAATCATCAAAGCTACAGTGATGACTGTGAGTACACCCATACCGATGTATGAAAGTTTCACACCTCTATAGATAATCCATCCGAAGAGAGATGAGGCAAAGTCGAGAGCACCACCAGAGAAACCAGCAGGAATGTGAGCTGCATTATCACCTGTAGCAGCATATACCTGATTGGCAGCCAAAGTAAAGTCAGGAGCCATATCGGTTACAAAATAAAGACCGATTACCAGAGCAAAGAGACCGATAATAAGGGTCTTTACTACATTACCTTTGGTAAAAGGCAATATCATTGGGAAGAGGTAGAACATACCTGCCAAAGATGCCAATGGCAAGAACTGGTTGCCAGGCAAGAATACTGCGATAGCCAAGATAGCAGGAATCAAGATGACAGATACGACCAATGTTGTAGGATGACCGATAACAAGAGCAGGACTCATACCGATATGTACCTTCTTACCATTGAACTTAGACTTCACCAATTCCTGAGTCTTTTCTGAGATAGGCTTCAAACCTTCAATAAACAAAGAGGTAATACGCGGAATCAGTTCCATCACCGCTCCCATGGTAACACCTAAGAACAATACCTTCTTAATATCAAGCTGCGCAGCCCAACCGATCAGGGCACCAACGATGACACCGAGAACCAACGGTTCACCTAATACACCAAACTTCTTCTTCAAGCCCTCTGCATCGATATCCAACTTAGAGAATCCTGGAATCATATCCAGAAGTTTGTTGAAACCGATAGCCAAAGGCATAAAACTCTGGCAGAAAGGCTGAGGAATAGAGATACCATCCAAATCATAATATTTCTGGAATTTCTCTGCTGTCAAGTCTGCACAGATCAGAGTAATGATGTAGCAAACGATTGCTGCGAAATAACCCCACAACAAACTTTGACCCATCACGAAGTAAGCTACCGCACCGATGAAAGCAAAGTGCCAGTAGTTCCAGAGGTCAATATTGACCGTACGGGTTGTCTTGGTAATCAACATCAGAAAATTGACACCCAGGCAGATAGGGATAATCAATGCACCCACCGCAGTATTATAGGCAACTGCTGCTGCAGCAGGCCAACCCATATCGAATACATTTAACTGCAGATGATAAAGGTCGGAGATTGCTTTCAATGGGTCATTGAAGTTAGTAGTCAACAAAGCAGTAACAACACCCAAACCTACGAAACCCACGCCTACGAAGAGTCCCGACTTCAGTGCCTTACCGAATTTCATGCCAATACACAAGCCGATGATAGTAAAGATGATTGGCATCATCACACTCGCGCCTAAGCTAATGATATAGCTAAATACCTGTTCCATTTTAAATTTTAATGAATGTTAGTTATTAAATTTGGGCACCCATATAAAGGTGCAACATTGATTTGTTTCAAGTTTTATGGGCACAAAGATACGCTTTTTTCTTTAAATTCAATACGTTTTCATTAAAAATATTACTTAAAAAAGAATCCCACCCGATATTTTCGGATGGGATTGATATGATTTTGTACATTTTCAACAGATTTTCGCCTCTGTTTAATCCTGATAATACACTCTCTTCACACGATTACTGATAGTAGTCAGCACCTCATAAGGTATCGTGTCGAGAATATCACTGAGCGTTTGCACTGGCAATTGCTCTCCAAAGATTTCCACACTGTCACCTTCCTTGCAATCTATGCCTGTCACATCGATCATGGCTACATCCATACAGATGTTACCTACATACTCTGCTTTCTGACCATTCACCAGACAATAAGCATGACGGTTGCCGAGATGACGGTTCAAGCCATCAGCATAACCGATTGGGATAGCTGCTATCACACTGTCCTTATCCAGAATGGTCCTGCGACTGTAGCCGATACTCTCCCCTGCCTTGATGTGATGCATCTGCAGGATAGTCGTCTTCAGGGTACTTACACAGTTGATGGTCTTATTGTTGCGGGAATTGATACCATAAAGTCCTAATCCCAAGCGACACATATCCAACTGTCTGTCAGGGAAATGCTCTATACCTGCAGAATTGCAGATATGGCGCAATATCTTATGATCGAAGGCAGCCTGCAACTGCTTACTACCCTTATCAAACAATGCGAACTGCTGGGCAGAGAACGCATCGAAGGAATCATCATCACTACCTACAAAATGCGAGAACACACTTCGAGGTATGATGGCATTCTGATGTTTCAGTCGTGCTATCAATTCTTCCATATCATTTTCCGGATCAAAGCCCAGACGGTGCATACCTGTATCCAACTTGATATGTACAGGGAAACCAGTAACACCTTCTTTCTCTGCAGCCTTGATCAGCGCATCCAGAATACGGAAAGAATAAACCTCTGGCTCCAAATCATAGTCGAACATAGTCTTGAAGGCTGTCATCTCCGGATTCATAATCATGATATTGCTCGTAATACCATTCTTGCGAAGCGTAACACCTTCATCGGCTACTGCTACGGCAAGATAATCCACACGATGATCCTGCAATGTCTTGGCGATTTCTACCGCTCCGGCTCCATAACCATCCGCCTTGATCATGCATACCAACTTGGTCTCTGGTTTCATGAACGAACGGTAATAGTTCAGATTGGCCACTACTGCATTCAGATTTACCTCCAATGTGGTTTCATGCACCTTTTTCACGAGTAATTCAGTCAACTGGTCAAAGCCAAACTGACGGGCACCCTTCAGCAGGATGACCTCATCGCGCAAGGAGGCGAACACCTCACTCTTGATAAAGTCCTCAATATTACGGAAGAAGAATTTCTCTGAAATCTGAATCTCATCACTCTGTTCATACAACTGCGGACCGACACCGATGAATTTGACCACACCACGCTTACGGCATAAGTCAGAGACCTCTTTGTACAAGTCCTTAGGATTCTCACCGCTCTGGAAGATATCACTGAGTATCAACGTATGACGGCGCCCCTTATGATCTGGGCGGCGACTCATAAAGTCGAGAGCGATATCGAGGGAATTGATGTCAGAGTTGTAACTGTCATTGATCAAAGTGCAACCATGCTGTCCTTCCTTGACTTCCAATCGCATAGCTACCGGTTCAAGAAGTGACATACGCTTATCCACTTCCTCTGCAGTCAACCCCAACTTACGGGAAACAACTGCCGCTATAATAGAATTGGTGACAGAAGCCTCATCAATAAAAGGTAGAGAATAGCTATCCTCTTCACCTTTATATATATAGGTAATAATAGACAGATTACCCTTCTTCTCTATATTTTTCACATAGAAAGGAGCAGCAGAATCCTTCAAGGACCAATACAGTTTTTCACCCTTGTAATCATGATATTCGCCTACCACCCTGGCAACAATTTCATCATCACCATTATAGACTATCGTTTCTGCATCATGGAAAAGAATGATCTTCTCACGACACTTAGCCTCCAAAGACTCGAAATTCTCCTGATGCGCAGAACCCAAATAAGTAAGCACGGCAATCGTTGGCTGAATGATGTCACGAAGAGCAAGCATCTCGCCAGGCTGACTGATACCAGCTTCAAAGACACCAACCTCAGTCTGCTCGTTCATCAACCAGACAGACAAAGGCACACCTATCTGAGAATTGTAGCTGCGCGGACTGCGGGTGACAAACATATTTGGAGAAAGCAACTGATGAAGCCATTCCTTGACCATAGTCTTACCATTGGAACCAGTAATGCCCACGATAGGAATATTAAATTCATCACGATGGCGCTCTGCCAGACGCTGGAGAGCTTCCAGCGTATTAACCACCTTCAGGAAATTAGCTTCCGGATAGTCGGAAGCATAACCTTTAGGCACATTAGTAACTACGAAATTTCTAACACCACGACGATACAACTCAGGAATGTAGTTGTGACCATCATTACGCTCTGACTTCAAGGCGAAGAACAGAGTTTCCTCTGGGAAACAGAGTGAACGGCTATCGGTCAATATGAAACCGATATTCGTATCCTTGTCTCCATAGCGACGCGCACCTATCAGTGTGGTTACCTTTTCGATAGTATAAGTCATTATCTTACTTTTTAAAATATTCTATATGTGATAATCATGTCATTTCCCCAACTGGTACTTTTCCATGAATTTCCGTTCTTTTTCCTGTGCATTGGCAAGAAACTTCTTGTATTCCTCACTCTCTGGATTGAAAGGTCGGTGTCCAAGGGCTTCACGGATAGGTTTCCATTCCTCTAAAAAGTCCTCGGCAGTCTTGCCAAAGTAAGCCATTTGGAACTTCTGCCAGATATATTCCACGGCAAGTTCGCTCGGATGAAGCATATCTTCCTTGTAAAAGCGATAATCTCTCAGTTCGTCACAGAGAATTTCATAGGCAGAGAAATAGCGCACCACTTCTGGAAAGCGCTGGCAAAGTATATCTGCTGCTAAAAGAAGCGTAGCCTTGGAAAGTTGACTGCCATGGAATCCATATTTCTGGTAACGGATAGGACTCACCGTCACGATGATGTGCCTGACTCCTTGACCGAGCAATGCCAAAACCGCCTTGGAAAGTTCTACCACGCATTCACCCACACTCAATTCCTTTTCTTCAAACAGGCGTTGCGGACGCTTCTGGCAGTTATCCACCACTTCACCCGTTTCCTTCAGGATATATACATGATTGGTTCCGAGCGTAAAGACAGCCACATCCACTTTTCGGTCTTGATTCTGATATTCAGTACCAGCCTTCAAACCTGCGGTACAAGGTTCCCCCTTGAGATACCGGTCCACAGAGTGATATACGCTCGTAGGATTGTACATGACTCCGTATGGATTGACCATGGCACGGAAGCGATTCTCGACAAAACGATTGCCGAGATGATCCGCAAAACAACTGCCCACGAAAAGCAGTCTGTCAGAAGGCTGTATCTCAAAGTCAGCCTTTTCTATGTTCACTTCCGTTCTAAAGTCCATATTGCTTATTTTTCTGTTACTTTATTTTTCTTCCATTCAAAGAATAAACCTGCGAGCAAGAGAATCAACAGTACACCGTAGCCTACATAAGCAATGGTCTCTGTTGTCTTCAGGGATGTAGGGTGGAAATCAAGTACCACCTTGTGAGTTCCCGGTTTTACATTCAGGGCACGCAAGATATAATTCACTCTACCCAATTCTGCAGGTTGTCCGTCTATCGTAGCCGTCCAACCAGGATAATATATTTCAGAGAACACGATGACACCACCCTTGTTGGAAGTAACCTCATAAGTCAGATTATTTGGCTTATATTGAGTCAACTTAACAATAGAAGTATCATCCTGAGGCACACTTTCACCGAGCTGCTGCTTGAACTTCGCATCAGCTACAGCTTCATGTCGCAATTTGATCTTTCCTACCTTATCAATCTCCTCATTGGCATTTTCTGCATAGCTTACCTTATCAACAAACCAAGCATTGCCATAGGCATAAAGATTCTGCACAGGCACAGTCTGTCCACCCTGCAAAGGCATGATGAAGTACTTCGTGTTGAGCATATTGAGCACAGGGAATATGCTGTCGCCATTCACCTTCGTCATGTCACCACCAGCCTCAGCTACAGCCTTCATCGCCTTCTGCATCTCTGGAGAGATATAAGCTTCTATCATCTCCGCATAACGACGGAGTTTGGCTGGATGATAACCACCAACGCTCTTATGATAATATGAAGTTTCGTTCTCATTGAAGGTATTGGATGCCATATTGAGTACACGATAATCAAGCGACTTGTCTCTGCAGATCATCTTATCGGTCTCAGTCATTTGCTGTGGAGTATCACGCACGCTCTTCTCCACGAACATATCATCATAGAGATAACGCTTGTTGACCATCCACATATCTACCAGACAGAGTACAGCAATACCAGCAATCATAAACTCCTTGCCCAACTTCTTCATCTTATAAAGGAAGAGGAAGGCCGAGCCAATGACGATAACCCAGAAAGAACGCCAACAATCGGAAGTAAAGATTCCCTTTCGGATTTCAGTCAGATTGCTGATGATAGGTCCCTGATATTCTGCAGGAAGCTGCTGCAAAGCCTGAAGTTCCTGTGCAGACACGAAATCTGAGAAGAACAGGCCTGGTGCCAAGGCAAAGAGGAGACAGAAACCTGCTGTCAGTCCGAAACTTGCATAAACGAGTTTGGCCTTAGTAGTCAATATTTCCGGTTCATCCACGACCTTCTTGAGTGCCATCATCGCCAACAGAGGAATGGTAAACTCAGCAATCACAAGGATGGAAGCCACCGTCCTGAATTTGGCATACATCGGAACGTAATCCAAGAAGAAATCCGTAAACGGCATGAAGTTTCTACCCCATGAGAGAAGTACACTGAGGATGGTCGCCGCCAACAAAGCCCACTTCATCGGCCCCTTGACAATGAATAAGCCCAAGATGAAGAGCATACAGACGAAAGCGCCTACATATACAGGACCGCTTGTTCCAGGCTGGTTGCCCCAATACTGTCCGAGTTGCTGATAAATCTGTACAAAGTTAGGATCCGCTTTTTCCATTGCCTTTGTGTTCTGTGCCAAAGGAACAGAAGCGCCACCCTTTGCATCCGGAATCATGAGCGTCCAAGTCTCGTCAATACCATAACTCCACTGGGTAATATAGTCTCTATCCAAACCGCTATTGGTCTGGTTAGCAGCGTTTTTCTTCACCAGTTCACTCTTTCCACGCATAGACTCCTGACCATACTGCCAAGTATGATACAGGTTGGAAAGATTGAGCGATATACCGATGGCGGCACCCACGATACAAGCTGCAGTAGCCTTACCGAAGCGAGCCATTTCCTTCTTCTTATAGGCATCCCACAAGAATGCAAGAATCATAAAGAAGATGATAAAGAGGTAATAATAAGTCATCTGCACGTGGTTGGCATTGACTTCAAAGGCTGCAAAGATAGCAGTAACAAGCAATCCCCACAAATATTTACCACGATAAGCCAATACGACACCTGCAATCATAGGAGGCAAATAAGCCAAAGCCATCACTTTCCAGATGTGTCCGGCAGCAATGATGATGAAGAAATAGGACGAAAAAGCCCAGATGATAGATCCCAATGCTGCTAATGACTGTCGGAAGTTAAAGGCTCTCAACAGGATATAGAATCCTAAGAGGTATGCAAAAACATACCATACATAGTCAGGCAACCAGAGATGATAGGCATTGACAGCCTGCTGCAAAACAGTGCCACTCTCATAAGATGGTGACATCTGATAAGTTGGCATTCCACCAAAAACAGAGTTTGTCCAACGGGTCACCTCGCCAGTCTGTTGCTGGAAAAGTTCCTTTTCATGTCCCAGTCCCTTACCTGCTGCAGCATCATGACGGAACAGGATGCGCCCGTCCATGTCGGCTGGCATGAAATAAACAAAGGAGACAACTGCAAATACGATTACTACCAGAATATCCAGTAGATACTTCTTCAAAAATTTCATTATTTCTATAAACGTTTATAATTTGAGTGCAAAGATAATGAGAATTGGAGAAATCACAAAATAAATAAAGTTATTTTTGCTTATTTTGTGGGGAGAAGAGAAAACATTGACTTTTCAAAAAAGAAAACGGGAGGCTGCCACTACACTTAGCAGCAAGCCTCCTCGTTGTACGAGAGAGAATGTATGTTAATTTTGTTTTTGCTCTAAATAGCGATGTGCTTCATCAGGATCGCTGGTGAAAAGCACGATATGACCAGATGGGTCGATGACCACCAATGATGGGACAAACTGCAAGAAGTAAGCATCCTTCAAGGCTTTCATCGAAGACTGCGGGACGAGGTATTGCTGCCAAGGTATCTTTTCCTCCGCCATCGCCTTCTCCCAGTCGGCACGTTTCTTATCCACAGAGATGCTGACAATGTTAAGTTTGTCGCCCAACTTCTCATGTAATTTCCTGACACTAGGAATGGCGGCACGACAAGGACCACACCACGAAGCCCAGAAGTCGAGGAAGTTGTACTTGTCTGGCATAACGATGTCCTTCAAGTTGGCAGGCTTGCCCTCAACGGTCTCCACCGCCAAATCTTTGAAATGGGAACCTTTGAGATATTTCTTCATTTCATTGACCGACTTCACGAAATCTTCATAGCGGCTCTTGTCATAGTTGTTGGCAAAAGCAGCAAGCATCGCATCATACTCTGCATTCGTCATAGCAAAAGGGTTTGCCAACTCCTTGCTCTTGAGCAAAAGACTGATGGCATAGTCTGAATGCTCTGCCACAAACTGATCCTCTACCACCTTTGCCTTGTCCGTAGCCTCATCCACCAAGGGTCGCAAGCGATTCACGGCTATGGTATCGGGACCGCCTTCTCTACGAGAGCGGAACTTTGCATTGCGAAGTTGGAAGTCCAAGAGTTTGTAGTTGAGCCGAGTCTCATAGGAGGCATCCTGCCATTCTTGGTACTGCTGCTGTGCCTTGCCCCCCACAATCTTCAAGTTCTTCTCGTGAACCATTGGGACTGCATCTAAGTCATAGTTACGAGGGATGCTGTCGAAACAAGCTGCACTGACGGTATAATCGGCAGCTTCCAAGAGGAACTTGCCACCCCTACTTTCAGCATAGTCATTCTCACCGTATGCAGCCTGTGGCTTGTCATCGATGCTCAATTCCACGAACATCGTGCCCACAACTTGGCCTTTCAACACAAAAGAACTACCCTGTGAGAGACATTGCGCCTCAATATATTTTCCACTTTCACAACAACGGAGACTTACCTTCGTGCCATTCTTGATTCCCTTGATATTGCCTTTGATTGTAAAAGGCTGTCCCTCTGCTGCTTGGGCAGAAGCGCTCATCGCCCAATAAGATACGGCGAATATCAGGAATATCGTTTTGAACAAACGTTTCATCATTCTTTATTTTTATTTTTTTACAAATATGAAACTTGATATGTTTTCTTACCTGATTATTGAAGAAATCTTTTAATCACTTCCGGGCTGTACGTGATGCAAAGCACTTTTCCATCAGCACCAATCAAGACGAGACGGGGAATACTGGAAATGGAATAAGCCTTCGCAGCCTTCTCCAGCTTGGAAAGCGGCAAGAACAACTGTGCCCAAGGCATCGCCTCCTCTTTCTCCGCTTTCAACCAAGCATCCTTCTTCTCATCGACCGAACAAGACACCACCTCTAACTTGTCTGCGAAACCCTTCGCCATCTGCTTCACCTTGGGGATAGCCGAGCGGCATGGACCACACCAGGAAGCCCAGAAATCTATCAGCATCATCTTGCCTGGCTTCATCAGAGAAGAGAGTAGTACGCTCTTTCCATCCTTGTTCTCTGCCGCAAAGTCGGTATAGTTTGCGCCATTGGCATGAGAGCGGAAGTAGTCAAGATTGCGCTTGATGAAATTGACATGCATCGTATCGGGATTGCTTGCCAATGAAGCATATTGCTTCTCAAACAAATCCAAGTCGTATGAGAATGGGGCGTAAGCATACTGAGCCACAAGTGCCGCTGAGATAGGAGCATTTGGGTTCAAACGAATATACTCATTGTGCTTTGCCTCGAAGGCAGCCTTTGCCGCCTCGTGTCTCTCCTTATAATCCTTGATGGCATCATCATCGCCATTATGGTCAAACCAAGCGTTAGCCTCAGCATAGCTGGCACTATCGGCAGTGACGGAAGAAGCCTTGACAAAAGCAAGATAGTCAGCATAGCTTGTTTGCGCCTTACCAGCCTCGACGATGATTTTTCCATCAGGTTGATTAACCAACGCTTGCTTCTTTTGCCACTTCATCTCAGTTGCCATCAAGTCACGGTCTATCCTGACAGAGACAGGACTACCATCCAAGAAGAGATGGAGTTCTGTACTATGAAGCCACTTACCATTGCTATTCCTGGTAAAGAAAGAAAGGCGAGCCAAACGGGGCACCTTACCAAGCGGAGCAGAAAGGGAGAAACTCTCACCCACAAACTTAGCAGATGCCAATCGCTTACTATCTTGTGGATTTTCCTCATCGACAAGAGCGACCATACAGCTATCCACATTTCCCACCACTTGTCCTTTCAGATGAATGGTAGTCTGTGCCTGGGCGACGCTCCCCATCAAGAGGAGTGCCGCAGGCAATATTCTTTGAAAAAGATTCATTGTTTACCTTATTATATAATATAAGTCATTATCTGTTAGTCTAAAACAGATGATTATTGGGCATCACGAACGTAGCGAACACTGAGGAAATGCTGTTCATGCAAGATTTTCAATCTGTTCACAGCATTCTTTCCTGGAGTTATCATGCGAGCATATGACGCAGGTTCTCCATTGATTTCCATATCAGTAGAAGTCCAATAATAACCATAATCATATGGATGATATAAACCTATCAGAGAATAGGAGTAATTGCAGATTTCGCCTCCAAAGACAAAATGGAGGCAGGTTCCTTCTCCATTCTGCATCATCAGGTTTGAAGCCCCCTTACGCCATCCTTCTTTATCCAGATCACCTTGCTTAATTCCTAATTCACGTTCCAATGTCTTGAAATCGTCGTCGGTAGGAAGTCTCCACCCATCAGGTGCATTGGCTACTGCTTCCTCCCAGGTATAATAGTTACCGAATTCAGCATACCATTTCTGCCAATCTTCCAAAGTTCCTTTTAAGCTGAGTCCAACTCCATAGCCGTTAGTCCATTTAGGATTATAGACATCATCATAGAAAGGATTGTCGCAGCGCAGGTTCTCGGTCATCCAGTCAAGCTTTCCGATTCTCACCCATTTATATTCATTGCCATCCTTATCCGATACGGTTCCCGTACTTACCGGACTGACAGAAGGCTGGTCATCATCATCACTACATGCGGCAAAAGACAGAGTACCAGCCAAGACAATTGCCCATATATATATATTCTTGAATATTTTCATATTACTTATCTTTTTGTTATTCACCATCAACATTTACTCCCAACGACTCTATGAGTTCCTTCATCTTAGCATAACGTGCGATGCAGATAGGATAAGCGCTGAACTCTTCCTCAAATTCAGCATTCGTGTAAGTAAATACAGCCGTAACATAGTCGCTGATATCATACTTTTTCGAACGGAAATACCAACCATTACCATCCCTCAGAAAGCCCAGCGAACGAGCCAGATCGTCATTATACTCTTCAGGATAGCCCAGTCCATATTTATCGTAATCCTGATACTTGTCATAATCTTCTATCAGGGCAAAGAAATCTTTCAGAAATGTATCGCCCTTAGCATTGACCTTGGCAAGTACGATATTAGCTATGAGATTGTCGAAGAAGGAAGGGTCGGTAAAAGCCTTTCCCTGTTCAAGACTGAACACATAACACTGAGAACCCAGATAGTAAGTAGGATCTTTCTTTGGCTTTGCCTCCAAGACCCCTTCATTATACGTCCATGCATGAATTTTGTCAACAATCATGATGGAAAAAGGAGAGCTATCGCCCAATCGCTTCAGAATACTTTCCTTTACCTTTTCGGCAGCTTTCTTCTGAGAACTGAAATTTTCTATATAATCATAGGTGTACGTATAGGAACTTGTAGATGTACTGAACATATCATAGCATACGTCAAGCACACCCCTATCGTCAAACAGGAGATAGGTTCCTGTGTTCTTATAGAAATCACGTCGGTAGTTAGCCAGCTCGCTGTTGTCATCAGCAGCTGGCTCAAACTTGTTAGAATCGGCATAGCTCGGGGTAGTATCTTCATCGCTTGAACACGCCGTGAATGCTGCCCCCATACAAGCCATCATCAGGAATAAATATATCTTTTTCATTGCTATCTTATTTTTGATTCATTACCAATCATAGTCATCATCACCATCATCACCGCCACCTGCGCTAAAGTCTTCACTCTCAAAGGCAGGACGCGCCGGACGCTGATTGCTTCCTATAGAAGGCTGAAAATCTCTTACCTGCTTAGGAATATCAAGCGTATAGGCGGCATCATTCTTTTCCAGACGATACTTGCTCAAATTAGAACGATAGGTGGTCCCATCCTGACTCTTAAAGGTTGACATCGTATGCACTATCTCTTTTGTAAATGGATATTTTGCATCTACCATATAGCGACGCAAATCGAACCAGCGCTGACCTTCCAGGAAGAATTCCCGCTCGCGTTCCTCACGCACAAATTTGATAAGTTCAGCTCCTGCCAATGTTACAGCTCCACCATCAGCAATACGATTCTGGCGCAATTTACCCAGCCATACGCAAGCCTCATGGTCGTTGCCCAACTGGGCTTCAGCCTCAGCCATATTGAGATAAGCCTCAGCAGTGCGTATGCTGAATACATCGCTCACTTCCTTGTATTTGCCATAAGATGCAATGCTACAATCCACTTTGTGATAGGTTGGCAAAGAATTTGTCAGATCGTCATCAGTTGTAATGTAAGTAGTCTTGCGATAATCATCGTCAGAGAAGAGGGCATACAGATTGTCTGATAGATACCATGAAGGTGATACTTCACTATAAGAATGCTCATCACCAGGATTGACAAACAGTATATTGCCCAGCATACTTGCACCATTCGAGAACACCACCTCTGCATTCTGCTTGTTCAGTGGATAGGAAGCAGAAGGTACAGACTGCAGGTTGAGCAGATAGCCGTCCTTGTCTATCGCTTTCTGTGCATAGGTTTTGGCTGTTTCCCAATCCTGCATATACAAAGCCACACGACTTCGCAGGATGTACACCGCCTCAATACCAGGATGGTAAATGCTGACTGGAGCCGATGCTGTAGCTAAATGTGCTTCTGCTGCATCCAAGTCGCTGATTATCTGAGCATACACATCTGCAACAGATGCACGTTCAAAATCCTTATCCTCAACATTCGGACTCAACTTGACAGGTACAGCAAGCTCTGTAGCTGCGGTGGAAGGTGTATAAGGTTTGCCATACAGGTTGACAAGCATCAGATAATAGGAGGCACGCAGATAGTAAAGTTCTCCCTTCACTTTCTGCACTTCTGCCATCTCCGTCTCAGAATGGGTAGTAAGCAAGTCGGCTGCATCAAGTACCATGTTACAGTTGTTGATGACCTGATATGCCAGATTCCACAATTCACTCTCATTACTATCATAAGAAATCTTGCCATTCTTGTCGATATAGAGATTCTGCTGCCAGGTGAAATAAGGGAACATCTTGTCTCGATACCCGATGTAGTTAGACATATCCTCTGCTGTATTGATGTTCTCCTGCAACTCATCACTCATAAAGTGTACACAGAGGTAATTATCGTTTTCTGTCTGAAAATAGGAATACTCGTTCGAAAACAGACTCTTTGGCAGAAGACAATCGCCTACCACCAGTTCCTTCAAGTCATCTACAGTCTGTACTCTTCCTAAATCTTGCGAATATTCCTTGAGAAAATCGCTCGAACATGACGCCAGCACCAGCCATGATGTTGCTATAAATATGATATTATACAGTTTCTTTTTCATTGTTTTGTTTATCGTACGTAAGAATTTCATACCACCCTCTTCTTTAGAATATCACATTCAGTCCGAGCGAGAAACTTGGACGGTCGCTCAACTGTATGCTGGAGAATCCACCCTGCGTAGGTGTCTGTCCCTTCAGAGCAGAATCGCAAATCGTGAAAAGATTGTAAGCCGAAGCTGTAACAGCCAGACGCTGCAAACCAATCACATTCAATGCTTTCATCGGCATCTCGTAGGTAACACTCATACTCTGCAGTTTCAGATAGTCGGCACTTACCACTCGGATGTTTGAATAGTCATACATATCCCAATAGTCATTTGCTATCGTCGGGATATCACTATATGTTGTTTTGTTGTTCGACCAGAAATTGTTATACTTCCAGTAAGCATCTGTACCATAAGGTATAATGGCAGGAATATTGGTGTTTTTTTCATCACCAGGTTTCTGCCAGCGCTTCAGATAGTCACGACTATAGTTCTTTTCCGAATAGATAGAAGAGCCGTATACACCACCCGATGCTGCGCTACCATACATGGCAAAAAGACGCGTTTTGGCTCCCAAACTATAGCCTAAGCTCAAGGAAGCACGCCAGTTCTTGTAGCGGAACGTATTGGTCAAACTTCCCTGAATATCGGCATCACGCTTGCCTGAAGCTTCAAGCACCGTAGTATATACATCATACTTGCTCAAACCGCGCAAAGCGGCTTGATTATCAAAATAATCATCAAACAGCGGACCGCCATCTATCGGACTTAAGCCTAAGAAGCGATAGCTATAGAATGTATTCACAGACTTGCCCTGTACCAATGCCGAACCATTCAAAAAGGCTTCCAAATCATAGGTCTGGGCATCAGGACGCGAGTCGATACTATTGATGACCTTTGAGATAGAAGTAGAGAGCGACCAGCGGAAGTCCTTGTTGCGAATGGCATTATAGGTGATGTCGAAACTATAACCCTTATTGGTTACATCGCCACCATTGATGACATACGAAGTAACACCATTCACCGAAGATACCTTCTTGTTCATAAAGGCGTCCTTGGTTTTCTTGTAATAGGCACTGATTTCCATCTCTAGACGATGATCAAAGAGACTCATATCCAAACCGATATTATAGGAATTAGTCTTCTCCCATTTCAAGTCTGGGTTAGGATGAGCATAGACAGACGAAGTGAACTCATTGTAATAGGAATCCATCGCACCTTTCTTGATGGTCATAACAGGTGATTCCGTATCAAGCATGTTTCCCTGGAAGCCATAAGAAGCCTTGGCGGTGATATAATCAACCCACTTTGCCTTGATGAAACTGCCTAAATCGTAGCTTCCAGACAAAGACCAGATTGGCAGGAACTTATCGTTGGAACGGTCGCCAAACTTATTGGAACCATCAATACGACCATTCAGATTAATTCGCCATAAACGCTTGTAGGCGTATGTCACTGAAAGATAGGTAGAGAACTTGTTGGAAATATCATCTACAATGGTTGGAACATTGTTGCTCAACCATGTGGCATAACCCGTATATTTGGTCAAGTCGATACCCGTTACAAAAGTCTCGCCTCTATCTGGATAATATCCGCGTGCCACGCTCGAATGACTCTTGTACTTATCTGAATTGATTTCCAATCCGAAGGTTGCATCAATGTTATGCTTGTCGTCTTCACCGAAATACTTGTTTGCATTCAACTGCAAACGGGCGGTATAGCTCTGGTTGCGGACGGTAGTCTTGGTCAACTCACCACCCTGAGGAAGCGTGCAACTCTCAAAATCAGTTACACTCTCACCATAATTCGAAGTTCGCAGGTATGCCACATGAGTTGTCTTCTCTCCCCAATAACCTTCCTGGTCGGTATTTGACTGGGTCATAGAAAAGATGGCATTGGCGTTCAGCCAATCAGTGAAGTTGAACTTCAGATTGGCTGTTGCGGTAAATGAGTTGGTCTCCTGCTTTTTATAACTGTTATCCAATTCATTGAGAATATTATAGTTATACTCTTGATAGCTACTTACCTTTCTTTGATAGTAGGCATAAGTACCATCCGCATTGAATGGATTGATAGCACGCGAAGCACCATAGGCATAGTTCAATGGCGCCAAATCTTCCTGATAATAATTACGATTGTAGTGGTAAGCGCTCACGTTGAAAGAAGCAGTAAGCAGCTTACTGAAGGTGTTGTCCAGATTTACAGCAGCCGTATAACGTTCATTACTGTTCACCTTAATGACATCATTATCCTTATTATATCCCAAAGATGCATAATATCTCGACTTCTGTGAACCGCCACTCAGACTGGCAGAATGCTGTTGCGACCAGCTGTCACGGCAAATCAGGTCAAACCAGTCGGTATTATAGCCTTCCATTGCCGATACCTGATTGACAAACTCTTTATAATCAATGTTTTTATTGTAAAGGTCATCGAGCGCCTTTTCGTAACCTACGCGTGTGGCATAGGTGTTATAAGTATAGCCAATGGCTTCCAGCTCGCGTGAGAACTGAATACGCTCCTTTGATGTCATTACATCCACCGAATGGTCTGAATATCTTGGACGACGCTTGTAGGTAACATTGGTAGAATAACTTACCTGAGGTTTTCCCTCGAAACCGCGCTTGGTGGTTACTACGATGACACCATTGGCAGCCTTCGTACCATAGATGGCTGTTGCCGCAGCATCCTTCAAGACATCAATTCGCTCAATATCCTGAGGGTTGATACCAGAGATAGCATTACCGATACGGTTCACATAATCAGGGTCGTTCAATTCTTCTGGAGCAATCTCCACTGGGTCGGATACCACAATACCATCAACCACCCAGAGAGGTTCACGGTTACCTATCAATGTACTTGTACCACGAATACGTATCTTTGGCGCAACACCCACCTCGGCAGAGTTGTTAGTAACCATGAGGTCAGGAATCTTACCTTCCAACATCTGGTCAAGACTACTCATATCTGCACGCTTCAATTCGTCCATCTTTACCGATGTAACGGCAGAAGTAAGACTGCGCTTGTCAAGTACCTGATAACCAGTCACTACAACTTCGTCGAGAGCACCAGCATCCTCGTGCATCACAATCTGCATGTGGTTGCTGTTCTTGGCAGAAAGTTTCACCTTCTGTTCCTGCATGCCTATATAAGAAAAAGTGAGATATGAAACATGGTTCTCTGGCAAAATAAAGACGAACTCACCATCTGCATTGGTGTATGTACCCACACGGCTGTTGCCACACTTCACGCTGACACCCGGCAGAGGGTCATGATTTTCATCCACAACTTTACCTTTGACTATTTTGCCTGTTTGTTGTGCATAAGAACCACCTATTTCCTCATTGCTTCGTGTTGCTTCAGGCTTCTCGCTACTGGGAGTTGCCTTCCTATGGGAGGCTTTCCTGGAAACAATGATAAACTTGTCGCCCACCACTTTATAAGTAAGGGGACGATTGTCTATCACTGCCTTCACTGCACTCTCCGCATTGACTGCTGTAAGATGAGTACTCACAGAATAGCCCTTGACATCCTCATAGGCGAATTCCACTCTCACACCACTCTGCTTGCCAATCTTCTTCAAGGCAGTTGGCAAAGGGGTGTTCTTGAAAGAAACACTAAACTTCTTGCTCAAACTTTGTGCGGAAGCACCCAACACAAAGGAGAAGAGCATGAAAAGTGCTACAAAATCTCTTTTCTTTTCTCTCTTTTTCATACGCATTATTTTCTATTTTATGCTTTTGCCTCTATGATTTTTACAATGAGATACGGAGTAATACAAAAATCGGGTACGCTTTGAAAGAAAAAAGTTGAAAAAACTTTCATTTTCTTTCAAAAGCACACCAGATTATTTACGTTTTATCAATTTTACCTATATATTAAACGTTATACTTGCCAAGATTTCTCTTGGTCGCAGTTCTGTAATCGAGTAAGAACTACCCGTCACTGATATGGAGCGATATTCACGTTTATTCTCACCCAATAGATTCTTACATGTAAGTGATAGTTCATACTTCTGAGTCTTGTAAGACAAAGCGGCATCAGAATAGATATTTAATTTTTCGGAACCATCTGGCGAATGGCGACATTCATTGGTCACTTTCAGCTGCCAGTTACCTGGCTGAAGGTACAAGTTGAGACGATGAAAGAAGTTACGGAAGACAGTGCTTCTACCAGCTGACTCCTGCCAAGAGATGTTGAACGAAGAATTCTCCTCGAAATTGAAAATCTTCCAAGGGCGCATACTCCAACAGAAAGAAGAGGAAAAGCTCTTCATATCGCTCTTGGCCTTCACTCCTTGGTACATAATATCATAGTTCGACCATGAATAATTGCACCCCAAGTTCAAGCGAGTGCGTAATTTTCTAAAGGAACGACCAACACTACCTCCTACAGATTGGCTAATAGAACGACTGCTTTCATCTACACTGTTACGAGTATAGATACCATCCACCAATTTACTCTCATACAATTCATTGTAATAATCCGTACCATAACTATAAATTACATTGACACTCCAGCCATAACCGGGAGTCTGATAGCGCAAAAAAGAAGAGACTTTGTCCCCAGAAGAATGGTTATTGGCTCCCGTTCCACTACTTGCCATATTATAAGAGGTATAGACACGCAAAGGGTTGACCTCAAAGAAGCCACTCGGAGAAAAGGTATGGGAATAATCACTCTGCCACTCCCAAAAAGGAATAAATTTCCAAGTCAAAGACACATTAGGCTCTAGCACCCAACGAGAATCCTTATCAGTATCGAATCGACGAGATAACCACGTCATATCGCAATTCAGACTAGCTCGAAAATTTTGATCATTATATTGCAACCCAGGATTCAGACAAACTTTATCCTCATGATAAAAGACCGTACTCGTCGTATCATTATAAGACACAAACTCATTTTTACGTGCCATATCATATCCTGCATCAAAAAAGGCATAATACCGTTTAGCAAAAGAGAAACTTCGCGAATATTTTGTGCTCCAAGTCATGGACTTCAAGTTCAACTGTTCTCCTGTCCCATTATAGAGCAAGAGATTGCCAGGCAGATAACTATAAGAAAAGACAGAGCGAATAAAGTTGAAGCCTTTCTTGGAAGGAAGATTGATGTCAAGTGCATCAGAAACACTTCTTTTTCTTGGCAAAACTCGTTCATAAGTTGCCTTATCATTTAGCATTGTCAAGGAATGAGAATGGTCGAACTCTAAATTTCCCACTAATTCGTTACGAAAATACATTTTGGCTGCATTCAAGGAGTAATTCCATATACCTTTCCAATGGCTAGTATAGGAACTGGCATTACGTTCCTCCTTGATAATAGCTCCATCATCTACATCAAGATAGGTACGCTCGCTGTAACCATGAGTTGTGCTCTTATCCCAAAGGCCTGTGAGTTGTAAACGAGTACTACTATTCTCGCCTGTCTTAAAATACCAATTGGTGGCAACAAGATGACTATTATTGAAGCCATACCTTCCTCTGCCAATTCCTCCAATATTACTCAATTGACCTTGTTCGCTATAATCCATACCAAATCCCATGACCTCTCGCTCCATATCCTCAGCTATATTGTTGTGTTTATACATAGAAACTGCTGACATTTTGTTGCCAAAATACATTTCTACCAGTCGAGCCTTACGAGTCCAATGCCAAGGACTTTGTAAAAACATACCACTGCCCAATTCGGCAGTACCCGTCCAATGAAGTTTCACGCCATCCTTCAATACTAAGTTTAAAGCAGCTGCTTCACAGAATTGCTTACCTTGGAGAGATTGGATAGGTTGATGATTTTGGAGTACTTCGACACTATCCACCTTGTCAGCACTTAGATTTTTGCTCACCATGACGTAGTTATCACCTGCCATATCCTTGCCATCGACATAAAACTTATTAATACTCTTGCCATTATAAGAAATCTGCCCACTAACATCCACACGAATACCAGGAATACGAGCTATGACATCCTCTATGGTTCTATCTTGCTTCTCACGAAGACCAAGAACAGAATAAGCGATGGTATCTCCTTTTATCTTAAAGACCTCAGGTTTTACTTCCACCTCACGGATTTCCTGTACTTTTTCCTCCATTTTAATCGTCTTATCCCCTTTCGTGAACTTTCCGATGTCGATGTTTTGCCGAGCATAGCCAAGATTAACAAAAGCAATCTTGCTCACCTCCTTACCTTCAGGGGAAGCTATGGAGAATTTACCTTGCGCATCAGTCTTTACAAAGGTCACGGCATTACCCTTGGCATTAAGCAGGAGCACAGAAACCTTTGCCAAAGGTTTTCCATTGGCATCCGTGACATGACCTGTATAGTTTTTGCTCCCTTGCGCAAAACTCACCAAAGCTATCACCAAACAAAATAAAAAGCAAATCTCTCTTTTCATTTTCATCTATTTTTTCCTATCATCAAAATACTCCACAAGACAAGCCGTTTTGGGATCAGGTCTAACATCTTCGCTTCTCATAGTGATACTACCATCGGGATGCTCAACAAGACCAGATGTCATCAGTTCCTTATAAGCTATAGTCCTTCGCTTCGCGAAATCTGATGCTGAAGACTTTTTACACATACGAGTATTTATTTCCCATTTTTTCTGCTCCACGTGACTTATCTTATAGGCTGTAAAAGAGAAATCTTTTTTAGAATCCTCAGCTTTAAGTATAAGACCAGGCAAGCCACAAAGTTTCCAAGGACCATCGTCATAAGGTATATCCAAAGAATACCAAACTATCCAAGTTCGCCCTCGAAACGTGGTTTGAGCTTTTTGGCAAGCATTGCCACAAATCACAGAATCACCTGGAAGCATCTCCCAATTAAACTTTGGTATAGATTCTGAGTAATAATAATTACAATCTGTGATTTTCCCTTTAAAAACGAGTTCACCATCCTTATTCATGTTTTTCCAAACCTCATATCTTCCCTCCACAAAACTAAAACCTGGAGGAAGAACTGAATCTGGAATCCAAACGAAACTGCTTTTATTTCCATCAGTTTTTAGGCTCCAATAATCCTTACTTGGAATAACTTCTTCTTCAGCTTGCCTATAAAATTCAACATAAGCAACTTCTAAAGTCAAGTTAGAAGCAAACACATTGTTGCACCAAACAAGCAGTAAGGAAATTACATAAAAATTTCTCATTTTCAAAGATATTTAACTGAGCCCACTTTAAAAAGTAAGGCCTGTTTAAAATGCTTATATTTCACGATAATAATCTTCGATTTATGCCGTTATCTGGAGTATTTTTCGTATCTTCACACCATCAATCAAGCAGAATGACTATGTTTAAAAAGACAGATCCGAATCCTCAGTTAGATATATTCACGGCTCCCTCAATGCAGTTAGGAAGTCGGGCTTCAAAGAAGTATTCTGACCCCAACTCATGGCATAACCAGTTTTATAGTCTCGTGACAACCAAGATTGATGAGGAGATATTCAAGCCTTTGTTCCCTGAAGGTAAGAAGAGCGGTCGCCCAAATGCCTCCATCCGCATACTCGTGGCTATGTCAGTCTTGAAGGAGGGATTCGGCTGCAGCGACGAGGATCTGTTTGAGAAGTGCGAGTTTGACCTTCTTACCTGGAAGGCTCTCGGCATGGAACTTCTGACAGATGTGACTCCATCAATAGATACATATTATCTGTTTCGCCGCCGCATCTGCGAATATCAGGAAAGAACTGGTATTGACCTGATGCAGCTCTGCTTTGAGCAGCTTGCTGGCAAGCATGTACACCTTCTCAAGATATCAGGCAAATGCGTCCGTATGGACAGTAAGCTTATCGGCAGCAATATCGCTCGCCAGTCTCGCTATGAACTGATACATACAACTCTGGTCAAGTTCCTCAAGACATGCATGCTTACCCATCTCTCCCCAGAGCAGGAAGAACGGGCAAAGGAATACTTGAAAGAGGATTCCTCCAAGACAGTTTATCGCTCTGACTCTGATACGCTTCAGAGCAATCTTGCCAGAATTGGTAATTTCATCATGGAGATGCTGGCAGTTTTTCCAGCTACTTCTCCTGCACATGATCTTCTTCTGCGTCTGTTTGATGAACAGCATGTCGTAATGGACGGAAAGGCTGTACTTCGAGACAAGAAGGAGGTAAAGGCAGACAGTCTTCAGAATCCTAACGATCCTGATGCAACCTATCGTGCCAAGAACGACCAGAAGGTGCAAGGCTATGTGACCAACATCACAGAGACTGTAGAGGAAGGCAAGCCTAACATCATCACTTCCGTTCAGGTTGAAACTGCAGTATTTGCAGACTGCCATTTCCTTCAGGAGGCTGTGGAAAACAGTGAACGTGTCACGGATTCTACTATTGAAGACCTTTATGCAGATGGGGCCTATCAAAGTCCGGACAATCGAGAGTTTGCAAAGAACCACAATGCCATGCAGCTCAAGACTGGCAAGATGCAAGGTGGATGCAGATGGGAACTGATACCACATGACGAGGATGGTCTTACCATCAGGGAGATTGCTACTGGCAACACCTATGAGGCCGTCAAAGCTGTCACAATGCAGGGCTCCAGAAAGCGATGGAGAATCCCATGGAACAACAAAACCGGTTGGCGTTACTTTGAAGACAAAGACATTAAAGCCTATCAGCTAAGGAAGCAGATAGAATGCCTTCCATTGGAGGAGCAGCATAAACGGAATAACGTTGAAGCAGCCATGTTCCAATACAGTTTTCATACACGTAATGGCAAGACCCGATACAGGGGCTTGCTCAAACATCGTATGCATGCATATAGCAGATGTATGTGGATGAACCTCCGAAGGATGGTAATATTCCAGATTTCAACATTTCAAAGATCGATATTTGCCCTTTTCGGGCCTATCAGAGAAGCTTTCGGCTCTTTCAAAGCGATTTCTCGAAAGATATTCACCAGCGGAGCCGATTGCTATGTTTCACTCAGAATGCCCACACTGGTCAGACTGGATTCAAAATATGCCCCTTTTTAAAGTGGGCTCAGTATTTAAGATACACATCATATTCTCCAGGATAAGCATAGAGCATAAAGAATTCTCTTTCCTTATCCTTTCCCACCCAATATGAAATATATTTACCAAATCGTTTCTCTGCATGTGCGTCCAGAGGTTTAAACTCAAAACGCCAACCTTCTACGCTAGTCCAAGCAACACCATCTATAAGATTGTGATCTTCAATAACCTTACCATCAACCTTTTTTAAATAAACGACATCTACATGTCGGCGAATTAAATTATCCCCAGAGTGGCAAACAACTGAATCTTTGCAATTTTCTTGTTGCGCCCAAGAATTAGTTGCAAATACCACAAGCAAGAATAAAACAAAATACTTCTTCATAATTCTAAACTTTTTAATCATTGAACTTCTAGTGAATTAATTCTTCATAAAAAGATACGAATTTTCTTCAACTTCGGGTACACTTAGAAAGAAAAAAATGAAAAAACTTTCATTTTTCTTCAAAGCATACCCGATTGCTTACATTTTACCACATACATTGCCTATGGCATACAAAGGATAAACCAAGATATCATCATAGGCACCAAAGTTTTCAAGAGAGGTTCGGATTCCTTTCTCTAAATGCTTCGCCTCCAAAAATATCCTCAGACTTTGCATAGAACCACGAACTCCTGACTTCACCTCTATTGGATATATCACACCGCCATGAGAAATCACATAGTCAACCTCTGCATTGGAATCTTTCTTTTCCCGATGCCAGCAATAAAGGTTATCATTTTGGTAAGGAGAGTGATTCTTAACCAGTTCTGTACCTACAAACGTTTCGGCCAATGCTCCCCGATTGACCAACCTCAAATCATTTGAAACCAATATATCCGTCAAATCCAACTCCAACATCCTCTGCAAAAGGCCTGTATCCATGAATATATATCGCTTGTATTTTTCCTTTGCTTCGGCAAAAAGTGGAATACCATTACTATCTGTATGAACAACCGAATATACCAATCCTGCCATACAAAGCATATTTAATGCTTCCTTTATCTGGGGTGTTCGACAAGCTGTATCTACTTGAGCATAAACAAATTTTCCTTGGCCTTGCAAAGCGACAGAGCGAAGTACATCCTTCAATAATCCAACAGGAACTTTCTCATGATACTTCTTAAAGTCATCTTGATAAGACTGCATCAACTCATTGAGCACCTGCTGGCATTCAAGCATATTCTCCGTTTGCACATAAGTCGAAACGCATTCGGGCATGCCCCCTATCACAAGGAACGTACGCAGATACTCCAAAGCCTTGGTATGAATTAGCTCGGGCAATGGTGAAGAAGGAGTTGCGTGAACTATCATATCTGCAAGCGGCCGTTTTCCTAAAGCCCAAAGAAATTCCTGGAAACAAAATGAATACATGAAAATAGAGCGGATTCGCCCAACTCCAAACGAAGGTAGATCACGAAGAGTAAACTCTAAAAGTGATCCTGCAGCAATTACATGTAAGCGAGGCATCTTCTCATAGAAGTATCTCAACTTATTAATTGCAGCAGGACATGCTTGAATCTCATCAAAAAATAAAAGCGTCTCACCTTCTTCTATGGGAGTATCCAATATCACAGCCAATTGTTGGCATATTTGTTGCGGAGTATATCCTTTTTCGAATAAAGTATGTAATTCTCTTTGGTCATTTAAGTCTATTTCTACATAATACTTAAATTTTTCTCCCAAATGACGCACTGCAGAAGTCTTGCCTACCTGCCTTGCTCCACGCAACAAAAGCGGTTTACGCAAAGCACTTTTGCTCCACTTTTCCAACTCCCCATCTATAAATCTATCTAAATACCTCATTTTCAATAGCGTTTATTATTATCTGGGGCAAAGATAAGCAATATTTCGCAGAAATCGGCATCTAAGAATCTTAATATTTTGTAAAAATCGGCACCTAAGACAATCTTCTACTCTATCACTACTTGTCCATCATGATAGGTAAACTTCGCCTTATTCAAACTATTCAACACCTCCAAAAGCTCGTCGATGCCACCATCCCTCGGTGCGGCAAAGAAGAGGCGAGTCTGCATCTTCGCTGGACTCTGGAAGATGACACTCACATTATACCATTTGCCAATTTCCTTCGCGATGTCCAAAAGCGTCTCGTTGTCGAAATAAAACTCTCCTTCCTTCCATGCCGTGAACTCATCGGTATCAACGGCACGGACAATCATGCGCCCACCGCTAAAGCTTGCATCTTCCCCTGGCTTCAACAGCTTGGTTGTCGCAGCCGAACTGACCAGCACGCTTCCTTGCAACAAGGTGACGTGAGTGTCTTTGCGAGAATGAGAACGAACATTGAACTCCGTTCCCAATACCTTGGTTGAAATGCCATTCGCCTTAACGATAAATGGATGCTTGACATCATGATGAACCTTAAAATACGCTTCACCATGAAGTTCTACTTCGCGAGTTGACCCCGAGAAAGTCTGCGGATAAACCAATTTGCTTCCAGCATTAACCAACACGATAGTTCCATCCGCCAAAGTAACCTCAGCTGTTGCATTGGCAGGAGTTGTCAAAATGTTACGTACCGCCGTTGTCGCATTGGCTGTCGCACCAATAGCATCGACTTTCGCACAAGAAGCTTGATTGGATGCGACAGTCATCGGCTCTTCATCACCCTTTTGCAAAGTAACACTTGACTGTGAGTTTTCAGCCTCAGCCTCGTATGCCACCACAGCCCCTTCCGGCACATCCAAATGATGATGTTTTTTACCGAAATAAAGGAAGAGAACCAATGCTATGGAAGCTGCCATCGCCAAGATTGCAGGAATCGCAAAGCGACGTACAAGAGAACGTTTCTCTAAATCCATATCATCAGATAGATTATCGCCAGACATGACCTCAGAAATTTCTTCTCTTATTTTTCCATCCTCTGTCATTTTTTCCAAAAAGGAATCGAGTTCTCCACTCACATCAGGAGCAGCATGAGTCTTCCGCAAGAGATAGTCACGAACCGCCACTTCCTCTTGTATGAAATCAGACATATTATAATTATCTTCGTTGGTCATATTTTCCTCTCCAAATTAATTATTGATTGTTTTCCAAATTGCATCTTTTCGAATAGAACCTTTTAGAAGTACACCTTATTATATTATATAGGATATATAGGTGCCAAAAAGGATTAATTTTCCATTCTTAGATACGAACGAAAAACTAAATCGGGTATTCTCGTTTACCTTTATATCGTTCCCTTAAGGTTTTTAAAGCCTTCACAATATGCTTCTTCACCGTATTCGGACTGATGTCGAGAGCCTCAGCAACCTCAGCATATTTCATTCGCTTAAGATAACACATCTCCAAGATTTGGTCGGTAGGCGGCGAGAGTTGGCTCATCATCTCCTCCACCAACTTGTCTTTTTCATCGGAATAATCCGCATAAAACTGTTCTGCAGAATACAGATACTCTTCGGTATATTGATGTTGCAAAACATGATGTCGCAAGAAATCTACAGCGCGATTTCTGACCGATGTCATCAAATAAGCATTGAAATTGTTCTCCTTGAAAGTTTCGATGTTTTTCCACAAAGCCACAAAAACGTCGTTCAGAATATCCTTGGCAGCCTCCTCGTCATTAACAATGTGTAAGGCATAGTAGTACAACCGAAGATAATTTTCGGTATATACCCTTTCAAACATTTCCCTATATGAACCTTGCACTTTTTGCATACCTATTCCCTCTTAATATTGGGTGCAAAATTAATATATTTTTTTGTTTTCATGGCAAAGAAAAGCTTTTTTTTGCAAAAATAGGCACCAAAAGCACTTTTACTTATCACAAAAATAGATATTCCACATCAATGTGAATAGGGATTTCCCCCTCATCTTTTAGGAATTTACACCCTGAGAACTTCCAAAAAACAGACTACTTTTGCAACATAATCACAACAGATGAAGACAGCATCTGACTCCATGGTTTGATACTCAGAATATTAACTTAAAACGGAAAAATATGAAAAAAATTACATTTCTCCTGATGGCTCTCATGCTCATCGCAATGCCATCCTCAGCTCAACACTATACACAGAGCAGATATTACAACAAGCAAACTGGTCATCTCGACTACGGCCGTCACGACAATGATTTCCCTGACTCCTACTTTGGATTCAGGATTGGTCCTTCTTTCTCTTACGTCAATTCGGATGATAGCAGACTGGATGGTGGAAATTGGCAGACGGGTCTCAACGTGGGAGTTGTGGCAGGTGTCGCACTTTCAAATGCCCAGCCACTTTATCTGGAAGGAGGCTTATTCTATACAGAGAAAGGTGGTAAGAAAGATTTGGCTAATGGCAAGAAGATGACCTACGACCTCAACTACATCGAAATTCCACTTGTACTGAAATATAAGTACAATATCGATCCACACTTCTCTCTCCAACCATTTTTTGGAGGATATTTCGCTTCAGGAGTTGGTGGAAAGATCAAGAACTTCGAACAGAGAGAAGCTCAAAACTCATTTAATGACGATAACTTCCGCCGGGTAGATGGAGGACTCCGTCTGGGTTGTGGCATACAATACGATATGTTCTATGCCGACCTTACCTACGATATCGGTCTGGCAAACATCTGTCATGATACCTTCGACACATCCCATAATGGAGGACTGCAACTCAACTTTGGTGTTAACTTCTAAGGTTTTATCAGATATTTTTCGTAACTTTGCAGCCGATTTTAATATCGGCAAATTCTCAATCGGAAAAGTTACAATAAATATATGAAAATAGGAATTATCGTTGCGATGGACAAGGAGTTCACGCAACTCAAGACATTATTGACAGAATCACAGACAGAGCGAAAGAACCACAAGGATTTCGTGATTGGAAAGATTGGCAACAATGAAGTAGTCATGCAACAGTGCGGCATCGGCAAGGTAAACAGTACCATCGGTGCCGTAGAAATGATAGACAATTACCATCCAGACCTGGTAATCTCATCCGGTGTTGCTGGTGGAGCTGATATCAACCTCAATGTCACCGAGGTCGTAGTGGCTACAGAGTGTGTATATCATGACGCTTATTGCGGCGATGAATGTGAATTTGGACAGATTTTAGGTATGCCAGCCACCTTTAAAACTCCCAAGGAATATGTAGAGAAGGCACTTGCCATCAATCATCTTCCAGACAACATCCATCCTAAGATACATGCAGGACAGATTGTCAGTGGTGAGTGGTTTGTAGATAGTAAGGAAAAGATGCGCTCTATCCTGGAGCATTTCCCTCATGCAATGGCTGTCGATATGGAGAGCTGTTCTATTGCACAGACCTGCCATATATACAAGACTCCTTTCATCTCCTTCCGCATCATCAGTGATGTACCTCTCAAGGATACCAAGGCGCAGCAGTATTTCGATTTCTGGGCTAAGATGGCAGAAGGTTCTTTCAATGTTACCAAAGCATTCTTGGAGAAATTATAAATGAGAAATGACAAATTAGAAATTATGAACAAGATACCAAGTTTTACTATCAATCATAACAAGTTGCTCCGCGGTATATACGTTAGCCGTAAGGACGAAATTGGAAACGAAGTTGTCACTACTTTCGATATCCGCATGAAGGTACCTAATCAGGAGCCTTGTCTCCACAACGGTGCCATCCACACGATTGAGCACCTCGCTGCCACCTATCTCCGCAATGACGAAGAGTGGAAAGACCGCATCGTATATTGGGGTCCGATGGGTTGTCTCACGGGTAATTACCTCCTCGTCAAAGGAGACTTGGAAAGCAAGGATATCGTTGAATTGATGAAGCGCACCTTCAAGTTTATCGCAGACTTCGAAGGCGAGATTCCTGGACAGGCAGCCAAGGATTGCGGCAACTATCTGCTCCACGATCTGCCTATGGCAAAATACGAGTCCAAGAAATATCTCGAAGAGGTCTTGAACGTTATCAAGGAAGAAAACTTGATTTATCCTACACAGGATTAAAATCAGGAAAAGTCAAAGACTGAAATATAGAAAAAGCATCTTAAGATACATTCACGAGTATCTTAAGATGCTTTTTTTTACCACTTGAGTTTACCATACTTCTCCTTATACCACAACTGCCAACCATTCACTAAATTCTGCCAAACCACATAGGCACCTGGAGCTACGGCAGCCAATGGATTCAGGAAAGTAAGGGTGAGCCAGATACCCACTATCGTGTTCTTCTGACCTAAAGCCTGTCCTGCACTAATACTCGCATCAAAATGGCGCCCTACCGCCTTACCGATGGCAAACTGGATCAGACAGACGAAAAGCGGAACAATCAGAAGCAAAACAAGAATCCAACCGGATACCGTAGCATGAAGGATATTACGCACCGTCTCGCCCATCAGAATCGTCAGATTGAAGCACCACATATAAAATCCCAAATCTTTTATGCTCTTTACTTTATCCACAAACTTCGGCAAGAACCTGCGACTCAATAGGGCTAAAAGTAATGGCACCACCAAAACCGTAGTCACATTCCTAAACACCATCAAACTCATATAAAGAAAGGATACATCAGCACCTTTTTCTACCATCGGGAAAAGAGAAGGGATGATAACCATCGTGAAAATATTGGCAATCACCGTATAGGTAGTAAGCGAGCCGATAGATCCACCCAATTTTTCTGTTACCACAGCCACAGCTGCTGCAGTAGGACAGATAAAACAGATGAAAGCACCCTCTAATATCAGTTTTGTATTATAGTCGTTACCAAACTCAAAGATGAGTACTACCATCATCAAAGCCAAAGAAGTTCTAATCAGTTGCAATATAAAATGCCAGGCTTTAGGCTTCATTTCCTTTATTTCTATCTTACAAAACGTAACATAAAGCAAAGCAAACAATACAACCGGCATCAGACTGACCAAATGAGGTCCGACCGCATCACCCAATGGTTCCAAGAAAGGAACGTATGCAAAAATCAAATAACCCACTGCTCCTATGACCAGCGAACAGGGCAAGGAAAACTTCCTGAAAAAATTCCACAACTTCATAATTACGTGATTTTGAGTCCTATTGAATAAACCATTTGACTGCAAGTCCAAACAGAGTTGAAATTCAAGTGCAAAAGTACAATAACTCAAATCCTCTCCATATCGGAAACATCCGATAGGAGAGGATTTCTCTTTTCATTTATATCCTTAAAGCTATACTTAATTAGTCTTTATTACTACGCTTACGCTCCAAGTGATCAAGGATTACCTTGCGCATACGCATGCTCTTAGGAGTTACCTCTACGTACTCGTCCTCACGGATATACTCCAAGCACTCCTCAAGACTCATTACAGTCTTTGGAATCACACGAGCCTTATCGTCTGAACCAGAAGCACGGACGTTGGTCAACTGTTTTGCCTTAGTCACATTGACGACAAGGTCGTTTTCGTGAACATGCTCACCAACTACCTCACCGGCATAAACCTCCTCACCTGGGTCGATGAAGAACTTACCACGATCCTGAAGCTTATCAATAGCATAAGCATAAGCAGTTCCAGTTTCAAGTGCAATCATACTACCATTAGAACGGCGGTTGATTTCACCCTTGAATGGCTGATACTCCTTGAAACGGTGAGCCATGATAGCCTCACCCTGAGAAGCAGTCAGCACATTGGTACGAAGACCGATGATACCGCGAGAAGGAATATCAAACTCGATATCCACACGCTCACCCATGTTCAACATAGAAGTCATATCACCCTTACGACGGGTTACCATATCAATCATCTTAGAAGCGAACTCCTCTGGTACATTGATAGTCAACTCCTCTACAGGCTCGCACTTCACGCCGTCAATCTCCTTGTAGATAACCTGAGGCTGACCTACCTGAAGCTCATAACCCTCACGGCGCATGGTTTCCACGAGCACAGAGAGATGAAGCACACCACGACCGCTGACAATCCACTTATCAGTAGAATCCTCGAATGGCTGAACACGAAGAGCAAGGTTCTTCTCCAACTCCTTATTCAAACGCTCCTGGATATGGCGGGAAGTACAGTACTTACCCTCCTTACCGAAGAATGGAGAATCGTTGATGGTGAAGAGCATACTCATGGTTGGCTCATCAACAGCGATTGGAGGAAGTGGCTCTGGATTCTCATAATCACAGATGGTATCACCAATCTCAAACTTCTCCAAACCGACAACTGCACAGATATCACCAGAATCTACATGATCAGTCTTCTTGTGACCCATACCCTCGAATGTATGAAGTTCCTTAATCTTGGTCTTCTCCTGTGTACCATCACGATGGCAGATTGTCACATTCATGGCATCCTTCAGAGTACCACGATGAACACGACCTACAGCGATACGGCCTGTATAAGAACTGTAGTCGAGAGAAGTAATAAGGAGCTGAGGAGTACCCTCCAACTGCTTAGGAGCAGGGATAACCTCTACGATCTTGTCGAGCAAATAGTCGATGTTGTCTGTAGGATTGTTGTAATCCTCTCCCATCCAACCATTCTTGGCAGAACCATATACTACAGGGAAATCAAGCTGATCCTCAGTAGCATCAAGGTCGCACATGAGATCGAATACCATCTCATAAACTTCCTCAGGACGGCAGTTAGGCTTATCCACCTTATTAACGACAACGATAGGCTTCAGACCGAGCTGCAAAGCTTTCTGCAACACGAAACGGGTCTGAGGCATAGGGCCCTCGAAAGCGTCAACAAGCAAGAGACAACCGTCTGCCATATTGAGTACGCGCTCCACCTCACCACCGAAGTCGGAGTGTCCAGGAGTATCGAGGATATTGATTTTAACACCTTTCCAATTGATAGATACATTCTTTGAAAGAATGGTTATACCACGCTCACGCTCCAAATCATTGGAATCGAGCACTTCGCCGCTATTATCCTGGCCGTCACGGAACAGCTTTCCGGCGAGCATCATCTTGTCCACCAAGGTAGTCTTACCATGGTCAACGTGTGCAATAACTGCAATGTTTCTAATGTCTTGCATTTCCTTTACCTTAAATACTTAATGAATTTGGGTGCAAAATTACAAAAAATATCGGAAAAATTTGCAAGTTTCACAGAAAAGTTGTAACTTTGCAGCGCATTTTTAGAGAAACCGCCGCGAGGAAGGGTCCTGAATGCATTAGAAACAATTAAAGTAACATTTATTATTAAGTAACACAGCTATGTATTTAGACAAAGCAAAAAAAGAAGAGATCTTTAGCAAGTACGGAAAGTCTAACTCTGATACTGGTTCAGCTGAGAG
>JABLTN010045832.1_pt1 | contig 41316 bp, 28 predicted proteins | sample 7160141 | NCBI WGS metagenome assembly JABLTN01 (sample SAMN14651226, study PRJNA627086) | human gut metagenome | isolation source: feces | host: Homo sapiens | reverse complement strand
CTTTTGAGTTGGACACTCACATTGTCGGCCTAATCCACGGATTCGCATGCAGCAGGGGCTCTCAATGTTTTCATGTCCTGCTCATATCGTCTCGTCTCGGGTGCTCCATGCGTGCCTTGGCGAGGCCGACGATGGCGGTAATCAGTGAGATAAGAGCGGTCAGTAGCCTTGATATCTCGATGTCATCGGATAGGGATACTTCCTCCCTTCTTTGGGAGGCGTTGTTCGGCACAAAAGTCGCCGTCGAGTCGGTTCCTAACATACGACGCTCTTATTGAAATACGAATATATGTTCGATAAGATTATCTTAAAGATAGAATAATCAATTTGATTGATTGTCGCAATACATTGTGACAATATGACAACTAAGGATTTGGCCAATTCTTATCAGGAGCGTTTTGCGTCGGGGGACGTGAAACGCAAGGGGCGGCTCGCGAGGGCCGCAAGGGATATCCGATAAGAACGAGCATGTCGTAAGGGGAATAAAGGGGAACGCATCGCGCGAATGCGGTGTCACGATGCGCCGCCATCGCGAATAGGCGACGCCGGCCTTTCGAAATCTTCATGCCTCATGCAAGGGGATATCCTGACACGATCTTTGGAGGAGGAGAGATGTCAGGAGCACACGGCCCAAAAGGGCTCACGCGCCGCAATTTTCTCAAAACCACCGGCGCAGCAGGCGTAGCCGCCGTGGCTGCAGGAGCGGCGGCGCCGCAGCTTGCAGCGATCGCCGAGGGCTATGAGCCCGGGCAGCCCGAAACTCAGGGTGAGCAAATCTTCCGTGGCGTTTGCCGTCCGAATTGCTTCGGCTTCTGCCACCTGAACGTCCACGTGCGCGACGGTAAGGTGGTAAAGACGTCGCGAGCGGAATACAACGAGAGCTGCTATACGCGCATTTGCCAGCGCGGCCTATCTCACGTCCAGCGCATTTACGACCCGCAGCGTTTGAAATACCCAATGCGACGCGTAGAAGGAACCGAGCGTGGCGCCGGGGAGTGGGAGCGCATTAGCTGGGATGAGGCTCTGCAGGAAATCGCCGACAATATCGAGGACACGCAGAAGCAGTATGGCGAAGGCGCCCTGGCATTCCTCACCGCCTCGGGCAATCAGGCTGTCGCAATCACAAGCGCGTATTCGCGCCTTGCGTCCTTGCTCAATGCAAGCTCGATTATGCCTTGCCTCGATATGGGAAGCTATTACGGTATGGCGGCCGTGGCCGGCAACTACATCAGCCCTCTTATGGGCATGGGTATGTGGGAAGGCAACGAGCCGACGGACGCCAAAAACGCCAAATCCATTGTGGTGTGGGGTGCGAACATCACCGATGCCCAAATCCAGAATTGGCATCTCGTCAAAGAGGCGATGCAGGGCGGCACGAAACTCGTGGTTATTGATCCCACGTTCACTCAGATCGCCGCCAAGGCCGACAAATGGATTTCCGTGCGACCTGGCACCGATACGCTGTTGAAGTATGCCCTGATGAATATTGTGCTCGAGAAGAACGCTCAGGATGTCGACTACCTCCGCGACCACACGGTCGCCCCGTTCCTCGTTCGCGAGGATACGGGCATGTTCTTGCGTCGGAGCGATATGGGGATCGAACCGACCGCGACGGGAAAGACAAATCCAACCACCGGTCAAGAAATCATGTACGATCCGTGCATGGTTCTCGTTGCCGGTGAGCTCAAGACGCCCGAAGAGGCCTCTACTTCCGCCGAAATAGAGGGATCCTACGATTTCGAAGGCGTGAAATGCCGCACGGCGTATGAGCTGTTGAAAGACGAGATCGCAAAGCATAACCCCGAAGAGGTTTCCAAACAAATCGAGGTTCCCGTCGATGAAATCTACGAGCTCGCTGATATCTGCATCGATGGCCCCGTATACCATTATGAAGGGTACGGGCCGCAGGCATACAACAATGGCGCGCATACCACGATGGCCGGCCTGACGCTGTGCGCCCTCCTGGGTAATTTGGGCAAGCCGGGCGCATCATATGGCGCCTATTGGACATACGGCATCGTAAACAATCCGACGTATACGGCCCCAAATGGACCATCTACGGGCTTTTCTATCCAGAGCGTTGATTTCAAAAACGTCGTCGAAACCGGAAAATTTGGCGGCGAGGATGCCCCGATCAAGATGCTGTGGGTCTATTCCGCGAATCCTGTTAACACCCATACCGACACCCACGCCTGGACCGATACCATCATTCCCGCTATGGATTACGTCGTCGTGGCCGATTCCGTCATGACCGATGCCGCGAAATACGCCGACATGGTGCTGCCGATTGCCCAATGGTTCGAGCTGGAGGAGGTCTCCAACGCGGGCCAAACGTCGAGCCTCAATTACAACGAGAAGGCAATCGACCCACTGTACGAGAGCAAGCCCGATCCCCAAATCGTTTCCGAGCTCGCGCAGAAGCTGGGGCTGGGCGATTACTTCTCGCTCGACAACGGCGGCATCCTCAAAGAAATGATGGATACTCCTATCGGCGCCGCGCTCGGGCAGACTGTGGAGGATCTGAGGGAGAAGAAGCAGGTGCGCGTCGTTCCTGGCGATGCCGAAAAGAAGCCTCATATCGCGTATGAAAACGGCGCGTTCGGCACGCCGACGGGACGCTTCGAATTCTACCGCGAGAACCCGCTGCCCCGCGCCGCCACGACGAAGGTGCCGACGGCGGAGGAGATTGAAATCAACCGCATGGCCCATTGGTTCCCTCCGTTGGAGGCATGGCCCGAAAACGAGCTGTACAAGAAATACCCGCTCGTTCTTATGAGCGAGCGCCCGCGCTATCGCGTTCACTCGCAGTGGTTCAGCACCCCATTGCTGCGCGAGCTCGATCCCGAGCCCTTTGTGAAAATCAATCCGAAAGACGCCGCCGCCCGAAGCATCGGCGACGGGGACTACGTCGAGTGCTACAACGACCGCGGCTTTGCCGTGGCGAAGGCGGTTCTGTCTGAGGCTATCCGCCCGGGGACATTGGTGTATCCGAAGGGCTGGCAGCTTGATCAGCATAAAGACGGCGGCTGGTCCCAGCTGAGCTCGACCGAGTTCGATTCATTCGCCGTGAACAACAACTTCATGGATGTGTTGTGTGAAGTGCGAGTATGGAATGGGGGTGCCGAATAATGACGCGTCTCGGCTATGTCATCGACATGAAGAACTGCATCGCCTGCCATGCATGCGCGGTCGCTTGCAAAGTCGAAAATAACTTGCCCGACGGAATCTGGTGGGCTCGCGTGCTGACGGACGGGGGAGCGAGCCAAGAAACGCCCGCCGGCGAATTTCCCAATCTCACCATGCGAAACATCGAGGTTAATTGCCAACATTGCGACAACCCGGCTTGCGTGAAGGCATGTCCCGTCGGCGCCACTTACAAAGACCCCGATACTGGTGCCGTTCGCCAGGACTACGACAAGTGCATTGGTTGCCGTATGTGCGTTGCCGCTTGTCCTTACACGGGAGTGCGTTCATTCAATTGGGCGGAACCCGAATACACAATCGATTTTGAGTGTGGGGGACAGAACGTGCCTGCCCATCAGAAACATACGGTAGAGAAATGCACGATGTGCTGGCATCGCCTCGCCAAAGACGAAGAGCCCATGTGCATTCGTATGTGTCCGGAACGCGCTCGATACTGGGGCGATCTCGATGACCCTGATTCGGAAATATCCAAGGTGATTCGCGAGCGCGAGTACATGCAGCTTCTGCCTGAAAAGGGCACGAAGCCGTCCGTCTACTACCTGGTGTAAGGGAGGCCAACTATGACTGAAAATGTTTCTGCGGCTTCCACTGCCGCTGAACCCAAGCAGAAGCGTGAGACCTGGGGCGGCAAGGGCCTGAACGTCGCCATTATCGTGGCGGCCGTGCTCACCGTCGCCGGCATCGCGTGCTGGGCCATGCAGCTTTCGGGCGGCATGGTGCAGACCGGCATGCGCAACCTCGACTCCTGGGGCCTCTACATCACGAACTTCATGTTCTTCGTCGGCCTGTCGGCCGGCGGCCTGATCATCTCGTCGGTGCCCAACGCCTTCGGCATGAAGGGCTTCGGCGGCATCTCCAAGGTCGCCATCTGGACGAGCGTGTGCTGCACCTGCGCGGCAATCGGCTTCGTCGTGGTCGACCTCGGCGGCCCGGCCCGCCTGTGGGAGCTGTTCGTGTACTCGAACTTCTCAAGCCCCCTGATGTGGGACATCCTGGTGCTCGGCACCTACCTCATCCTGTCGGTAATCTACCTGTGGGCGTACCTGCGCGCCGAGGCCGGCCGCATGTCGCACACCGCGATTCGCGCCATCAGCGTGGTCGCGCTCATCGTGGCCATCCTCGTGCACAACGTCACCGCGTGGATCTTCAGCCTCGCCCCGGCGCACGAGTTCTGGCACACCGCGCTCATGGGCCCGTGGTTCGTGGCTTCCGCGCTCGACTGCGGCACCGCGCTCGTGCTCATCGTGTGCCTGGCGCTGCGCCGCGCGGGCTACCTCGCCCTCGACCAGAAGCATGTGGCCAACCTCGCCAAGATGCTGGCCGTGTTCGTGCTCGTCGACCTGTACTTCTACGCCTGCGACCTGCTCACGAGCGGGTACTTCGGTGGCGAGGGCACCGAAGTCGTGGCGATGCTCACCTCCGGCGCGCTTTCGCCTGTCTTCCGGACGCAGGTCGCGCTCATGGCCGTCTCGGTCGCCATCCTCGTCGTGCCGAAGTTGCGCACGACCTCCGGCGTCGTCGTGGCGTCCGTCCTCGCAATCCTTGGCGTGTTCTGCAAGCGCCTGCAGATTCTCGTGGGCGGCTTCCAGATTCCGAACCTGGATATGCCAGGCGTTACCACGCAGTATGCCATTACCAACTGGCAGGCCGGGTTTACCGGCGCCTATCAGGGCATGGTCTATGCTCCGCAGCCGATCGAATTCGGTGTCACGCTCGGCGTGCTCGCCATGTGCGTTCTGTTCTTGCTGCTGGGCCTGAAGTACCTGCCCTTGAAGCCCTCCGAGAACGTCGACTAGCGCCCCTCTTTTCTTCCGAGCCGGACGCGGCTCCTCCCCAAACCTGCCGCGTCCGGCTCCTTTTCTACGAAAGGCTCGCCATGGTGAAAAAGCTGATATGCGTCATCGCCGCGTTCGCGCTGGCGGCGGCATGCGTTTTCCTCGCGGCGAGCGTTTCTTCGGTAAGTGTTGGCGCGCCGCAGCACATCGACGCCGCATCGCCGTGCCCTGCGACCGGGTGCGCGAGCGGGGAGTGCCACGACTACGCGAACGTTCCCGGCCCCGACGGCGTGCATGAGATGGTCTGCCCCGAGTCGACTTGCTCCTCAGTCGAGTGCCACGCATGGGACACCTTGGTCAGCGGCGGGTATCGCAGCGCGTCGGATGCCAGCTTGAATTTATGGGTGCTCGGTCCCGTAGTGTTTTTCGGCGGACTCATTTTGGTGCTAAAGAAGGTGGGGTAGTATGCCGAAGAAAGCGACGTTCGCACTCGATATTGCGGCGGCTGTGCTTGCCGCGGTTGCGGTATTGCCCCAAATCACAGGAATTGCTGCGCATGAGTGGCTGGGATTGGTCGCACTCGCGGCTTTTCTTCTGCATCTCGCTGCAAGTTTGAATGCATTGTCCAGCCTGTTAAAAGCCGCCCGGTTTGGGTCGGCGCTTGCGGTGGCGCGCATCGTTCTCGATGCAGCGCTGTTCATTGCGATTGCGGTTTGCATAGTATCTGGCGTGCTTATCAGTGCGACGGTCTTACCCATGTTCGGGCTGTTCGCGCCGGGCTATTTCATATGGAATCCGTTGCATGCGGCTTCGGCCAAGATTCTTTTGGCTTTGGTGCTCGTGCATGTGGCAAGCCACGCTGGCAAGCTCGTTGCCCTGGTGAAGAAATAGTCTGCGATTAAAGTCAAGCCGGGCCTTTGCGGCAACGCAGAGCCCGAGCATTCCAAAACTTGGCTGAATATGAAAGGCGAGGAAGCTATGAGTTCTGAAAACGAGATGTGGCCAGTGCGTGCGACGGCATGGGAGCTTGCCGCATTCAGCTTTCGCCACCCAACGCACGAGCTCGCACGGGCTATAACGAGTGGTGAGTGGTTTGATGCCGCGTGCGAGATAGGCGATGCGTTAGGCGTTATATTGCCCGAGGATTTCGGCAAGGGGTTGCCCTCGCCATCTTCATCAATTGAGAAAGTCGATGAAGATGGGTTCTTCCATCGTCTTCGCGCCGAGGCGACGCGCTTGTTCATGGGCCCCGGCGAGCCTGCCTGCAGCCCATATGAAGGTGTATGGCGCGCAAAAGCCGAGGGCGTGAAGCCTCTGCTGTTCGTGAATCCTCACTCCGTGGAAGTCGAGCGTTTCGTGAAAGACTATGGGTTTACGCGTCCCGAAGGCACCAACGAACCGCTCGACCATGTGGCTACCGAATGCGAACTCTTGCAAGCATTCGCCATGAGGGCGATGGCAGATTCAGGGTCGTCTGAGGCGTACGTGCAATTTCTTGAAGAGCATTTACGTGTATGGATTGATGATTTTTGCGCTGAGTGCCAAAACGTAACGAGCGAGCCGTTCTATAAGGCTGCGGCCATCTATCTCGAAACGATTGCCAAATACTAACTATATAAGTAGGTTTCGCTTTCGGGATGTAATGGCGAGTTCTGCAATTCGGGCGGTATAGGCTATTGCGCGCCCAAACGTATACCGGTCTTCTCTCGTGAAAGTTTCTCGCGTCTGTTCTCGGTGTGGCATAATATCGAAAGTTATAGAGAGAAAATGGTCTTCGTGTGCCTGCGCGCGAAGGCGACACGTCACGGAAAGAGCCGTATGAAGTCCGAAAAAGCCGAGGCAGCAAGCCTCAAGCCTGCTCGCGACCGCAAGAAGAAAACGTCGCAGCATGTGAATCGCCGCAATGTGTGGCTGATCGTCGCCACCGTGCTTTTGGTTCTGGGGTCGGTGTTCGCGTTTATGCCGCCTCAGGAGAAAATCAACCAAGGCCTCGACATTCAGGGCGGCCTGTCGGTTGTGCTCACTGCGAAAAGCACTTCGGGCGATGCCGTTTCCAGCGAAGACATGGAAAAGTCGCGCTCCATCATTGAGAGCCGCGTTAACGCGCTCGGCGCGAGCGAGGCATCGGTTTCGCTGCAGGGCAACGACCAAATTCTCGTGCAGATTCCTGGTCTTTCCGACACCGAGGCTGCGCTCGATACCATCGGTCGCACGGGCAAGCTCGAGTTCGCCCGCCTCGATAGTTTCACCGACGAAACGGTGAAGACCAAAATCGATAACGGCCAGTATGTCACGCAGGAAACCGTGACCGACGCGGCTGGCAACAAATTCCCCACGGGCAAGCAGAGCTACGATCTCGAGGTGCCCGAGGGCACCTACACGCCGCTCGTGACTGGTTCCGACATTACGCGCGTGACGGTTGATAAGGAAAGCGAGGCGTCGGCGAACTATGCGGTCGACATCACGCTGAATTCCGAGGGCGCCAAGGCGTTTGAAGAAGCGACCCGCGACCTTGCCGCCGACCATGGCAAAATCGTCATCATTCTCGACGGCAAGGTGCAAAGCGCTCCTGCTGTGCAAGGCGTGATTTCTGGCGGTAACGTTTCTATCACGGGCAACTACACCATGGACGAAGCTAAGGCGCTGCAGACTGTGCTCGAGTCGGGTTCGCTGCCGGTGAGCTTCGAGTACGCGCAGAGCCAAACCGTTGGCCCGACGCTTGGCCAAGATGCGCTTGCTTCCGGCGTGCTTGTTGCCGCAATCGGCCTGGCGCTCGTCATGCTCTATCTGCTTCTTTTCTACCATGGCCTGGGCCTTATTACCGCTGCGGCCATGGCGGTGTTCGCATGTCTGTACCTGGGCATTTTGGCGCTGCTTTCGCATTTCGGCTTGTTCAGCCTGTCCATGGCGGGCATCGCGGGCGTCGTGCTCACCATTGGTATGGCCGCCGACTCGTCGATTCTTACGCTCGAGCGTTTCCGTGAGGAAATTCGCATGGGCCGCAGCGTGCGCGCCGCGTCCATCACGGGCGTGCGCCACGGCATTCTGACCTCCATCGACGCCGACCTGGTAACGCTTGTTTCCGCGCTCACGCTGTTCTTCCTGGCCAGCGCATCGGTCAAGGGCTTCGGCCTTACGCTCGCGCTTGGCATTCTGTGCGACATTGCGATGATGCTGCTGTTCAAGGCGCCGATTATTCGCCTGCTCGCGCCGCGCTGCATCGCGAAGCATCCCGGCTTCTGGGGCGTGCGCGACTGCGAAAACGCTGCGCCGTATTTCCAGGGCGAGAAACGGGCCGAAAGTCGCAAAGACGTGCGCGGCCGCTTCATCAAGCTCGATCTCAACGTGCTGGGCTTGAAGAAGTACTTCCTGAGCGCCGCTGCTGTTGCCATGGTGCTTGTCGCTGTGATTATTGGCGTGCGCGGCCTGCAGTTCGGCATTGAATTCGTCGGCGGCACGTCGGTCACGTTCCACGGTACCGGCGACACCACCATCGAGCAGGTGCGCGACGCGTTCGACGACGCGGGCGTAAGCGATCCGGTGCTGCAAACCACGAACGCCGATGGCGATACGGGCATTCTTGCTCGCATGACCACCACTTCGGCCGAAGACGCGACGCATATCGCCAACCAGGTGGCCGACGAGTTCGGCTGGAGCACCGACAGCTTCGAGGTGACTACCATCGGTCCCGACTGGGGCGCTTCGGTTGTGCAAAGCTCGCTGCTCGCGTTCCTCGTTTCGCTGATTTTGATTATCGCGTACATCTCGATTCGCTTCCGCGATTACAAGATGGGCGTGTCGGCGGTTATCGCGCTTTTGCACGACCTCGTGCTCGTGTTTGGCGTGTACGCCCTGGTCGGCCGCGAAGTTACGCCGAATACCATCGCTGCGCTGCTCACGATTCTGGGCTATTCGCTCTACGATACCGTGGTTGTGTTCCACCGCATCAACGAGAACATGAAGGACGATTCGGTGAAATGCACGTTCGCCACCATGGCGAACCACTCGGTCAACGAGGTGCTCATTCGTTCGCTGAACACGTCCATTACCTCGCTCATTCCGGTTGTGGCCATGCTTCTGTTCGGCGGCGAGACGCTGAAGGACTTCGCGTTGGCCATGACGGTCGGCCTGATCGCAGGTGCGTATTCGTCCTATGCCATCGCAACGCCGATTTACGTTATTTGGAAGACGCGCGAGACGCGCTATGCTAAGTTGCAACGCAAATACGGCGACACGGTGGTGCGCTGGTTCCTGAACCGTCTGCCGCAGTCCGTGAAAGCGGTTGGGGCCGAGGGCTCTGCTGCTTCGGCCGCCTCGGTTGCCGCGAATGCGGTAGCTTCGACGGCTCCTGACGCTTCCGTTGAGGCTTCTGCGGAAGGTTCGAGCGAGAACGCGACCGTCGTGGCCGCCGCGCAGCCCGCGCAGGCGACGAATCGGGCGGCAAATCACGCGACGCATCGCCAGAAATCGAATCGCTCGAAGTCGGCCAATCGCAAGAAGAAATAGCCGTGATGGCATTAGATGCCTTCGGCAGCGTTTAAGATTTCCGAAAAGCCCGCATATGCATGCGGGCTTTTTTTGTATGGAAATTTTTGGACGCGAGCATGCGGGCGTCGGCTTGAAGCCATGGGTGGTTGTTGCGCTCTGATTTCATCGCGTGTCTGGTTTTGCACGCGCTCATTTCGTGATGAATTGCGGGCTTGCGCGGAACGGCTCGCGTGCTGCCGTGTGAGATGCGATAATGGACGCGATATGCGTAAGGCGGCACGGCCGCTTCAGACTAGAGAGGATGCGCAATGGCAGAAATCCGCGAGGGCTCCGCGCCCAACTTCGCCCCGCCCGTCGAAGAGGGCATGGTGTTCGAGTTCGAGGACGAGAAGGGCGAAATCTCGCAGCTTGAGTTCCTGGGCCTCATTTTGCATGATGAGCAGCGCTTCGGTTTCTTCTTCCCGGTCGATGAAGATGATCCGGCGGGCTCTTCGGGCGAGGTTTTGATTCTTGAAGTGACCGACCTCGACGAAGAGGGCCAGCCCTGCGAGTTCGAGCTTCTTGATGATGAGGAAATCGCCGCCCAGATTTATGACGAATTCCGTGAGGCTACGAAAGACCTCTACGATTTCGAGTAAATTTAAAAATCTCCTTGCATTTCCGGGAGAATCCTGTATTCTAATCAAGCTGCTTAATTGAAGCACGCATGGCCTGGTCGTCTAGCGGTTTAGGACGCCGCCCTCTCAAGGCGGAGATCGGGGGTTCGAATCCCCTCCAGGCTACCATCGAATGTTACAGGTCAGGCGATTGCCTGGCCTGTTTTGTTTTCTGGTCAGGTTGCGGGGATTCGAGCCGATGAGGTGGAATTTCGTCAAGAAAACTGCCCAGTGGGCAGTTTTTAGGAATTCGCCCGAAGGCTTTAGCCTGAGGGTTCGGGGCGTGCGCAGCGCGGCCAGGAATCCCCTCCAGGCTACCATCGAATGTTGCAGGCCAGGCGATTGCCTGGCCTGTTTTGGTTGAAAGCCCGTTCTAACGAACGGGCTTTTGTTTGAAACTGCCCGAAGCTGCGTGGCTGGGAGTTCTTTTGGGTGCTGCATTTCATTCGGCTTAAGAGGGGCTATCGGTCTACTCGCTTTGCTCGCAGGCAAATCTGCCCTTTTGGTCGGGCTCGTTTCCATCGTTCGAAGAGTGCTTCCATTCTCATCTCTCCTGTCATAAAAAGCCGCAATGGGGCCCCATTGCGGCCTCGTTTCGGAAAAAAATCGTCTGTCTAGACGTCACTTTAAAAGCGGTTGTTCTTAAACGCCAGGTCAAACGAATTCAGGCACGCTTTGTTTGCTCCAAGATTTTCTCCGGGGGCGCTTCGTTGCGACGCCGAGGGCCCCATGGTGGCGTATTTTGACAAAATGAGCTGCAATCGCTGCAATGAGGCCCCATTGTGCGGTTTTCTGCCATCGGTCGATAGCTGCCGATCATTGCCTGGCACAATTCGCCGATGAGTTTCGGCGGCGGACATTCAACGCATCGCCCGCTTTCCAATTGGCTCGATAGCTCTTCCGCTCGATTGGGCCGGAATCGCGCACTCCTTCGTATTCGTTGTTGTCGGCGCGGGCTGATGCTTTCCTGACCCCCTGTGCCATTCAATGTCGGCTTTCCATCTTGCGGGGCGTCTTGCTTGTTTTCTTCTTGGTCGCATTTGTTCTGGGGCGAAATAAAAAGTCCTCATCAGGGTGAAAAAACCGCAACTAGGGGGCAAGCCTATTGGCCAAGCCTTAGCCGTCCTGGACACCTCTAGTCTGTCCAGGAACCGTTCGGGGCATTCTGTGAGCGCTCGAAGGAGCGCTTGGGGCACCGGTTCGCCCTAGCGTCCTAAAACGGAAGCGACGATCTCGTCACGCGCTTCATCGGTGGGGGAGATGCGCTTGGAGCCGCCCCAAGCGGCCGCAAAGCGCATCTCGGCTCGGTGGGGCAAGTCGAACATGTCGCGCGAAATGCACCACCTCATGCGTTGGTATAAGCTCGTTGTCGATGCCGAGCTTGTCCAAGCTGCCGCCTCGTCTTCGCACCGCACGCCAGGCGCAATTACGCCGTCGCATACGGCTCCGCGCGCTTCGAGGTCGCTTACGAGCGCCTGCAGCCAGCGGGTTTTCCCAATTTGTACATCACCTGTAAGAATGCAAAGCACGATGGCCTTTCTGTTGGTGGAATTGCATTTCCTGCTGCGACGCATTTGGTCGCATCTTTCTGGGCTTGCAAGCGGTTGCTCGGAATATGTCTAGTTCGCAAGTCGTTTGTCTGCAATCTTTTCAAATTCAAACGAGCCTTCGTCTGTACGCTCCTTGAATGCCGACACCCCTTGTTCGAGGCTGTTTTGTGCGCAGCCGGCGCTCCCATTAACTGTCGACAGAAAAATCGCGCCGCGTTTTGCGGCGCGATTGCTAGCATACGATGATTTCCGGTTCGCTGTTGTGAAACTTGTTCGGAATGGGAGCGTTGCATTCATACGCGATGCCCATGGCGGGGCCGACGTGCACGCCAATGACAGGGCTCGCCGGCACAACGCGGGGCATGAACCCGATAAGCGGTGCCACTTTCTCTTCGGCCCATTGCATAGCCGGCGCTTTGCTGCCAATGTAATGGACGACGAGATTCTTAAGGCCGCTCGGCGCCGTATCTTCGCCGAGCACCTGGAGCATTTTTGCAAGGGCTTTTTTCTGCGTGCGGCACTTCGAGAAGGTGCTCGCTTCGCCATCGTTTACGGTGAGCACGGGCGTGAGGCTGATCATATTGCCGATGAGCGCGGCGGCTTTTCCGATGCGGCCGCCCTTCTGCAAGAACAGCAGCGATTCGGGGGCGAACACGAATCGCGTGGAATGCAGGCTTGTGTTCGCCGCCTGAATGCAGCCGTCGAGGCTGGCGCCCGTTTTGGCGGCTTTCGCGGCGGCGATAGCTGGCCAGCCCATCTCCATGCAAGTGGTCATGCTGTCGATGGCAGCGAAACGGAAGTTGGGGAGGTCATTTTTGACCTCTTTGGCCGTGTGGACGAAGCTTTCGAACGTGCCCGACAGTTTGCTGCTGATGAATATTCCGAGCACTTCGTCGCCCGTTTTTGCGATGCTTTCGACAACTTCGCGAACCTTGCCCAGCGGCGGCTGGCTCGAGGTGGGAATGTTGTCGGCCATTTCGTAGATATCTTTATAGAAGGCATCGAGGTCGGTTTCCGATTCGACGAGCTCTTCGCCATCCCTATTGATGATGAGCGAGGCAGCTTCGATGCCGAGCTCGGCGCGAATGTCCTGGGGAATGGACGAGGTTGAGTCGGTGATGATTCGAACCAATTTGTGACCTCCAAGTGCTCGTTATCGCGGCGAAAGGGCTTTTAGCGGAAGATCCGATGTGGTTTTCGCTTTGGTCCAATCGTATTCGCTCGCGGTTGATGCTGCGAGTGCGCCAGTGTGGCGCCGCGCTAGAAAGTATTTGTTTCAGCTGCGATGGCGCGAAGCTGTTCTTTTCCCACGATTCTAGCATGCCTGCTGCGAAGAAACGCGCAATGCGGAAGGGTTGAAGAAGATTCTGCGAACTGCCAAGCTTTGCCAAAGGCGTCGTCGTGACGGTTGCGCCCTAGATTTCCAAATAGCCCCCTGTGATGCTTTCCCGGTTTGCGGCGATTTCCTCGGGCGTGCCGCACGCCACGATGCGTCCACCCGCTTTGCCGCCCTGCGGACCCATGTCAATCACGTAATCGGCGTTCGCGATGAAATCGAGGTCGTGCTCGACCACCACCACGGTAGCGCCCTGTTCAACGAGTCGCTGAAATACGCCGAGGAGCGTTTCCACATCGCGCGGGTGCAGGCCAATAGTGGGCTCGTCGAACACGAACACGGCATCGGCCTGCCCGCGGCCCATCTCGCTCGCGAGTTTCAAACGCTGCGCCTCGCCGCCCGAAAGCGCAGGCGTGGCTTCGCCGAGCGTGAGATACCCCAAGCCCAGGTCATGCAGGGTTTGCAACTTTTCGTGCGCCTTCTTGACGTCGGCCACATGCGGAAGGGCTTCGTCGACGGAAAGCGCGAGCAGGTGCGGCAAACTGAGCGCCTGGTCATCGGGCGCGCCTTTTTCAGGTCGACGAATTTTCTCGGCAGCGGTGTCGTAGCGCGACCCGCGGCAATCGGGGCAGGCGATGTCGACGTCGGGCAGGAATTGCACGTCGAGTGAGATTTGGCCTGTGCCGTCGCATGTCGCGCAGCGAAGGCTTCCCGTGTTGTATGAGAAATCGCCCATCTTCAGCCCTGCCGCTTTCGCGGAATCGGTGCGCGCGTATGCGCGGCGCACATCGTCGAGCGCGCCGCAATACGTGGCGACCGTCGAGCGCACGTTGATGCCGATGGGGGTGGCGTCGATGAGATTCGCGCGGCGAATGCCCTCGGCCTCAATTGCGGTGACATGCTCGGGAAGCGTTTGGCCTGCCGCCGCCGCGGTAAGCGCGGGAATGAGCGTTTCGAGCACGAGCGTCGTTTTGCCCGAGCCCGATACGCCCGTCACGGCAATGAGCCGGCCTTTGGGAATATCGATAGCGAAGGGCTTCACGGTGTGAAGCCCGCTTGACTCAAGATGGATGCGGCCCAGGTCAAACATCTGTTTCGCGGGCGTTTTCGGCCGGGCTGCGACGCGCGCGGCTCCCGAAAGATAGGGGCCGATAATTGATTCGGAATCGTTTGCGACTTCTTCAACCGAGCCTTGCGCTACCAAGGCGCCGCCGCGGGCGCCTGCTTCGGGGCCCATCTCGACAAGATGGTCGGCCGCGCGAAGGATGCGTGTGTCGTGATCGACCATTACCACCGAGTTGCCGTCGGCGATGAGGTCGCACATAACGCCCAAAAGCCCGTCGATGTTGGCGGGGTGCAAACCGATGGAAGGCTCGTCCATCACGTACAGCACGCCCGTAGTTCGATTTCGCACCGAGCGCGCAAGTTGCACGCGCTGGCGCTCTCCGGTGGAGAGGGTCGCGCCTGCTCGGTCGAGGGACAAATAGCCCAAGCCGAGCTCGAGCAAGCGTCGAGCCGTGCTTTCGAACGATTCGCAAATCGATTTCGCCATGGGGCGCATTTCTTCGGGAAGGCTTGCAGGCACGCCTGCGACCCATGCCACCGCTTCCTCGAGCGTCATTTCCGTTGCTTGTGCCAGATTGATGCCGCGAACGATCGGCTGCCGCGCGGCCACGGATAGGCGCGTGCCAGCGCAGTCGGGGCAGGGGCCTTCCGTCAAATACTTCGCCACACGGCGCAGGCCCTTCTCGTCTTTCGCCTTGGCGAGGGAGTTTTCCACGGTGCGCACGGCATTGTAGTAGGTGAAGTCGAGTTCGGCGAAGTTCTCGCCCTTCTTCGCCTTGTAGAGGATGTGCTTCTTCTCGGCCGGCCCGTTGAAGACGATGTCGCGTTCGGCGTCTGTGAGCTCGCGAAACGGCACGTTCGTGCGCACGCCCATGGCGCCGCACACCTGCTTCATGAGGTCCCACATGAGCGTGCCCCATACCACCACGGCGCCCTCGTCGATGGTTTTGCTTTCGTCGGGCACGAGCGCGGCGCGGTTCACGGTGCGTGCGATGCCGGTTCCGCTGCAGGTTGGACAGGCGCCTTCACTGTTGAACGCGAGCGATTCGGCGCCGGGGCCGAAGAATTCGCTGCCGCAATGTGGGCATGAAATGGGCAGCTCGGCAGCTACGTTAAGGCTTGGGGGCACATGTTCGCCGCAGTGCGGGCACATGTGGCTGCCGACGCGTGAGAACAGAAGGCGCAGGCTATTCAAAAGCTCGCTTGAAGTGCCGAATGTGGAACGCACGCCCGGCACCGCCGGGCGCTGGTGCAACGCGAGCGCAGCGGGCACGTAGCGAACGTCGTCGACTGAGGCCTTGCCAGCTTGCGCGATACGTCGGCGCGTATAGGTGGAAAGCGCCTCGAGGTAGCGCCTCGAGCCTTCGGCATAGAGCACGCCGAGCGCGAGCGAGCTTTTGCCTGAACCCGATACGCCCGCGATGCCCACGAGCTCGCCGAGCGGAATATCCACGTTCACGTTCTTCAAATTGTGCACGCGCGCGCCGCGCACTTCGATGTGGTCGATGTTCTGCATGATTTCCTTTGCCTTAGGGCTCGTGTCGTTTTCTCTTATTGATTATGCCACGACGACGGCGTGTGGCGGGGAAGGGGCTGCGTGGGTCGGAATGCGCTTTTGCGAAAAGCCGTGCTGATTTGAATGGAATGCGAAGTGTTAGGGGCGGGATTTAAACGAAAACCGGGTAAAGAACGACCTGGATGGTGCGAAAGCCATGCCGTTCTAGGCGGGGTGCGAAATGTCAGAGGTGCGATTTGGGCGAAGGCCAAGCGCAAATCGACCTGGGTGGCTTGGAGCGCAACGGTCCCAGTGGTGGCAGGATCCAGGCCGATGAGTGCTTATAGGTGCCGATTCTAGCGAGGTGGCATCAATTCGCTTGCGCGGAACAGCATGAAAGGCGGGGAATGCGGTGGTGCGATCTTGGTGCTGATTGGCGATTCGGTCGCTTGTTTTGCGCCGCCGCCGTTCTTCCGTCCGCTATTGCAGCAGGTATTTCGTGAGTTCTGCGCGGCTTGCGATGCCGAGCTTCGCGTATGCCATCGACAGGCGGTTTTTCACGGTGCCGATGGAAATGCCCAGATGATTGGCGATTTCGGTGTTCGACCACCCGCGGCTTGCGAGCATGGCGATGCTGAATTCGGTGGTGGTGAGGTCGCTCGTCACGTGCGCGCCCGTCTCGAGGTTATGCAGGCGCCGCCATCCCTCGCTGAAGCGATAGGTGAATCGATTACGCGCGCGTAGTGCTCGGGATAGTCTTCCTTCAGGCACGTTTCGAGCACGCCCTGCAAAAGTCCATGGTGCTCGCCGATTTCTTCAACAAGGCCGTCGGCCAAGGCAATGTCCCACGCGCCCATGAAGTGGCATCGCGCGGCTTCGACATCCTTTAGATTCATCTGCCCCATGGCTGCGACAAGGTGCAGAAACTGCTCCGCGATGGGATAGTGCCCTTGTTTCGTCATGAGCGCGGTTTCGGCCATGCCCACACAGCGGCCGTATTCGCCAAAAAGGTACGCGTGGTGGGCGAGCGCGTAAATCCCGAAAAGGCGCAGGCCTTCGGGTAGTGCGGCGATGTGGTTCGCGAACGTGCCCGGTGGGTAAGGCGTTGACAGATGGAGAAGAACGCTCGACGCAGCGTAGAAGAGCATGTATGAAGCATGCAGCGCAGGTGTTGCCTCGATTGATTCATCATTGCGCATTGCTGCGATGTTCGTGAGGCATTCTCTCGTTTCCCAAATTTTTCCCAGGGTAAGATCTGCGTACGCGCAAATGAAATTCGCCGAGATGCGCAAGGCGGGATCGGAGTGGTCCAAGAATGGCGCAGCGTCGGCGTGCGCTTCTTCGGGCTGTCCTCGGAAGTAATGCGCTTCCGCTCGGGCGATGCGGCCTAGTTCGACATCGTGCGCGGCGATATGCGCTACGGCTTCATCGAGCTTGCCTGGTTCGGCGGCAGCGGACATGAGCGGCATGGGAAGCCGCATTTCGATAAAACTGTATGTACGCTCGGGCATAGCGCCCCCTTTGGCCGAATGCGGAAAAGAGGAGGTTTGAGCAACCCCCTCCATAATAACGCGGCGCGCTGCCGTGAGCGTTTTTGCTTCGGTAATTTCTGCGTTAATGTTCGTCGGCGGCGTCGAGCTCTACTTTGCGTTAGCGTTCGTCGGTTGCGTCAAGCTCCGCTTCAATTTTGGCGCGGCGATGTTTCGCCTCGTAGAACGCCAGGCACAGCGCACCGAACGTGGCGGCGAAAATCGTAACGCCGAAAACCACGCCTATCGCCAGGTTTGCCGCCCAGAAAATGTCTTCGAACGGTACGATTTGCGCTTCGGCAATGCAGCGCATGGCGGCAATGGCAAGCGCGCTTGCGGCACCCGAGATGCCGGCGATGAGCAGAAAGTAACCAGCGGGAAGGTTCTCGGTTTGGCCAAAACGGTTGGTGTCGACGTAGCCCTTTCGCGTTTGCAGCACGGCGCATATAAGCATCACGATGAAAAGCCACGCGTACATGGCGGCGTCAACGGGACTTGCGAACAGGTGGAACGCATCGTTGGCGCCATTATGCACCCACGCAACCTGTTGGGCGATGATTTCATATGCGAGCAGCGCCAGCATGCCGAACGAAAGCAGTATGAAGCCGAACGTGTAGATTTTGGCGTTCTCGGCTTCCAGACGCTCGTCTTTCGGACCTGCGTATTCGCGCCATTTTTGCACGATTTTCATGTTCTGCATTTTCATGGTGTGCTCCTAAAAGAAGAAGGGGTTGGTGTTGATGTCACCGTCGTCTTCCCAAAACAGATCGTTCAGGGTGACGTGCAGCGTTTTGCAGATAGCCACGCATAAATTGAGCGTGGGATTGTAGCCGCCCGCCTCGATAAGGCCGATGGTTTGGCGCGTAACGCCCACGGCTTCGGCGAGGTCGGTTTGCGAAAGGCCGGCTGCCGCACGTGCCGCCTTCATGCGTAGGTTTTTCTTGCCTGGCATGGGTTTCCTTTCATTTTATGGACATATATCCGTTGCAACATGACAGAAATATATGGCATATGGGATAAAATGTCAACTATAAATTGCATTATGGAAAAAAGAGTTGCTATGAAGTTAGAAAGTGCGCTTTCAGAATGGCGCTTGGCGGTTGATCGTCGTTCAAATGACATTTGGCCAGCGCCCGCGGCACGACCGATTCCTGTCCGCAGTGCGTCCGAATCGTTTCCTGCGCCGTGTTTACATCGCGCCCGTTCGCATTCAGCCGTTGTCGGCTGGGAACGGCTCAAACGCAAGCGCGGCACGCCCGCCGTCTCCAACCCGGGTTTGGCCCGACTCAAGTGGCGTCTGCGTCATGGTTGGGCTCTATCAACCTGCGCAGCCATCGGCTTCGTCGTGGTCGGCCTCGCGCGGCTCGTTCGCATTGCGCTTGCCCACGCACGCTTGTCCTAATTGCTACGATTCGGGGACGTACTTCCAAATCGAGAAGTGCTGCGGATGGGCATATACGGTAATCGCTCTGCCCGTCGCCGTGCGGTACTCCTGAAAATCGCCCTGGCGAACGAGGCTCCACCCAGTGCGCCCGATATAGGAATATGTTTCGCCGTTATCGGACATATGGATGAGCGTAAGCGGGCGGCGCACCTCGTTTTCGATTTTCATGATGAACTGCATGAGCACGTTGGTATCGAAGGGGTTGAAAAGGTATAGGTGCGTGTAGGGGGCAAGTGAGGTTTCGAGTGCGCTTCCGCAGAGTACGTCGACGTTGGTGAAGCGCCGCGACCAGTTGCGCGCGTATTCGGCGATATCGGGGTCGAGCTCGATGCCCGTGGCGTGGCCGGAAAGCTTCGATTGGATGAAAAACGACAGCACGCGACCCGTGCCGCATCCTACGTCAAGAAGGTGAGATTCTTCAGAAAAATCCAGTTCAGAAAAAAGGTTTTCCAAAATGAAGTACGGCGTGGGCGTGGGGTCGTGAGCGCCCTGCTTCGCGAAGCGTGTCGTACCGGGTTCGGCCAGCGAGCAACCGCACAGCGCGCAATCGCGGCGCTCATCGGCGGCGAAGAGTTGGTCTTTATTGGAAACGTTCAGAGGCGCTGACATGCGCCGTGCGTGGCTTGCGTTCATGCTTGCTCGATTCTTTCGTCCAGCTCGATGCGCAGGAGCGGCCGTTCTGCTCGGCGGTTTGAGTGGCCCTTGCGAGCTTCGGCGGCAGTCGTTCGTCGCGTTACTTGATGGCGTGGGCGAATTCGGGGCCATTTCTCTTCGCGTCCGATGCGACGCCCTTGGACAAGGGTTTCACTTTATTGAACGGTGGGCTTCCGTGCTACCAAAGCCCCAGTATGTGCTGGGCGCCAAGGCTCACCGATGCGATGACAATCCAGCAGGCGGCACCGAGCACGATGGGCTTCGCGCCCGATTTCACCAACCCAACGACGTCGGTGTTCAGGCCTATGGCGGCCATTGCCATAACGATGAAGAACTTGCTTGCGAGTTTAAGGGGCTCGAAAACGGCCATGTCAACGCCGGTTGCGCTTGCCACGGTGGCGACAATCGATGCGCACAGGAACAATACGATGAACGTTGGCAGCGCGCGCTTCAGACTAAAACCATTTTGTGTGGGTTGCCCGTTTGTACCTGCGGTTTTCTTTTCGCGCGAAGCAACCCAAAGTGCCAGCACGAACGTGATGGGGATAATTGCCAAGGTTCGCGTGAGCTTCACGATGGTGGCGTAATCGAGCGCATGAGCGCCTTCGTGCATGCCGTCCCATACGGCCGCCGCGGCGGTGACCGACGAGGTGTCATTCACGGCGGTGCCTGCGAACAGACCGAACCCGTCGTTTGTCATGCCGATTGCGTCGCCGAGCGTCGGAAAAATGAGCGCGGCCAAAACGTTGAATAGAAACACGACCGAGATGGCATGGGCGACCTCTTGGTCGTTGGCTTTGATGACGGGAGCGGTGGCCGCAATTGCCGAGCCGCCGCAAATGGACGATCCCACGCCGATAAGCGTTGCGGTACGACTGGGCACATGCAGCGCGTGACACAGGATGAATGCCGTGAGCAGCGATGCCGTGATGGTCGATACGATAACGGGCAGCGAGGTTGCGCCGACTTGGGCTATTTGGGTGAGCGGCAAGCCGAATCCGAGCAAAACCACGGCGGTCTGCAGAATCTTCTTCGATGTAAATTTGATTCCCGCCGTCGCGCTGCCTTTGTCTTTCCAGAATACGCCGATAATCATGCCGGAGAGAATGGCGAATACTGCGCCGCCGACGATGGGAACGACGGTTCCCAAAAACCAGCACACAGCGGCGAGCGTGGCGCTTGTGGCAATACCGGGCGCAAGGGTGCGAATAGTGCTCATGGAGTTCTTTCTAGATTGAAGGACGGTCGGCGAAGTTCGGCCGTGATGGGGGACTAACTATACGCCAATTCGCGTTTGCGCGTCGTGCGGGGCGCTTTCTGCCGCATGCGCATGTCGCGTTCTGCATGCCTTCTTCATGTTCTGGGCAAATCGGGTGCCGTCTTTTGCTGACAGCGGCCGTTTCGGTTGTGGCGTGGTCTCTTTCGGACTCATAAGTTCTTTGCTTTCTGCGGCCCGAATGGGGTAGAAGGTAAAAAGGAAGGAGCCCCTCGGGGCTCCTTCCTGCTTGAGCTGCTTTTGCCACGCGCGTTTCGATTTCGTGCGGCTGTATTTTGCATCGCCATGTGCTCCGTGGCCGCAAGCATAGCCGTTGTAGCGCGGCTTCTTGGCCAAGGTTGCCTCTTTGGCGGACATACGCCAAACGGCGCCCGATTTCGGTGCGCGCTTTTTGCGTTTTGCAGACATCGCTCCCACCTCCTCTCGCCAACGGGTTGCGTGCCCAAGAGTTCGATAATAGCAGTTTTGCTGAACATGCGCGGAACGAAGCGATGTGCTGAGCGAGACAAGATGCGAAACGAGGCAAAGCGTTGAATGCCGTGACGGGCCTTGTTGAGACCGCATTCGGGTCGTTTGTCGTTATTCCCGATTAGGCGTTTGTGAGCTATTGATCTTATTCGAGCGCCCAATAACGGCTTCTTAATTGCTGCCAAACGGTTGCTATCAGCGCTCGATTGCCAACGAACGAAGGGCCCTGGCGTAAAGCGAATACCCGAAAAGTGACAAAAGTTGCGAATTCGGGGGCATTCAAGCTCAAGGCCTCATTTGTGTGACCCACAAAACCCCAGGTCGCAGTTAATCGATGTGATTTTCGCGAGCAGAGATTAGGGTTTGCGGCCCCCATTTTCCTCGAAATGGAGTGTTTTGTGCCCCCGAACTCGCAACTTTTGTCATTTTTAGCCGTTTTAGTTTACGCCAGGTCGTCGTCGGCAAGCCAACTTAGGCTTGTTTTGGTCCGCTCGACCTGTTGCCCGGCTCGTTCCGACAGGGCATGTTGCTTTCTGTGGACCCCATCGCAACGAAGGAGCTCCATTCGCAGGAGCTTTTGCTTTGCGTAGAACGTTGCAGGCTTCGCGATGCGCACGCGCTTTTTCGCGGCGGCGGCAATGTGCGCCGCGATTTTATCCATCTCGGTTTTTGAATTCAGTTGGGCCGAGGTGAGGGTTATGACCCGGAAACCCGAAGTCGTAAAGGCATTTTTGCGTCGTGCGTCATTCGATATTCGCGCTTCTTGATTATGGAAAGCTTTGCTGTCGTATTCGACGATAATCTTAGCTTTCGGCCATGCTATATCGGGCTCAAGTCGATCGATCCCCGCCATTTTGCGAGCCTTGGGGCTCAGCGTGATTTTGCGATTGAGCCGGGCGCCCGAAAGAGAATATCCTCCTCGTTGTTGGGGAAGGGTAAACAGGAGGATGGTCGCGGTTTCCATGGGCGAACGCGAGCGATCGTGGGCATATTTTGTCGCCTTGGCCGCTTTCGCGACTCCGGTGAGCCCTTTTGCACGCTGGCAAAAGGCAGCGATTTTCGCGACGCTTGTGAGCGGCGCGCGCTTGACGAGGGGATTTTCGAGCGATTCGTTGATGGTAAAGAGTCCGCAAAACTCGCAGATGATGCAAACGAGCTCGGTGAACGACAGCAGGGGCGCAATTTGGATGATGGTGAGTTCGGGAGAAGTGATGCGCTGTTCGGGAGATATTGAACAGACGGAACCGAACGGCAGCTCTTGATACGCGACGTGTCGCACTGCGGGTTCGTTTGTGCGCTTGTGCTTTATGGAGGTGAGGCCATGCAAAGGGCGCGACAGGACGCTCGTGTTGACGAGCCAATCGAAATCGGAAACTGCGAAGTTTGGCGGTGCAGTGGTCGTGCGGCTCGGCTCGGGCACAATGAAGCCGGGCGTGCCAACGTGGCGCCAATATTCGAACGCCGAGATATGGGACAGAAGACTCGTCATGCGGCCTCCGTTTCGCAAAAAGGTGTCTGCATTGTAGCGCCTGTCGGGGTCGGTGGCGAGAGCTTGCGGGGGATTGGCGTGATTTCGGGGGGGGCTTGCCTGTTGGCCGGCTTGACCGATGGCCAGGTTGCTCGATAGCTGGCTTGCATCGCACGGGGCCTGGTCGCGTTTATGGTTGTTTCTGGGGCACCCGCAGTGTTCGGGCTGTTTGCCGTACGAGACATTTGGAAACTCAGAGCGAAGATTGCTCCGGAAAACGAAAGTGCCTTCGAGTGCGATGCTGGTGCTAAGATGAGTAAATTTGAAGCGCCGATTGACGTAATCGGTCGGCGCGGTTCGTTGAATAAGGGGGAATCATGAAGGTTCTTATGGTCAATGGCAGCCCGAAGTCGAAGGGCAATACGGCGGCAGCGCTTGCCGAAGTTGGCGCCGCGCTTGAAGGCCACGGCATCGAATGGGAGGTGTTTCAGCTGGGCGCTGCTCCCGTGCGTGATTGCATTGGTTGCGGCAAGTGCGCCGAACTCGATTGCGCGTGCGTATTCGATGACGACATGGTCAATGAGCTAATCAAAGCTGCCCAGCAGGCCGATGGTTTCATATTCGGCACACCGGTGTATTACGCGCATCCCACCGGCCGTATTCTGTCAGTGCTCGACCGCGCGTTCTATGCAGGGGGTGCGGCATTCGAGCATAAGCCGGGTGCGGCGATTGCCGTGGCTCGTCGTGGAGGCATCACGGCATCGTTCGACGTGCTCAACAAATATTTCACTATCAAACAGATGCCTGTTGTGGCGTCGACCTATTGGAATGGCGTGCACGGACGCGTGCCGGGCGAAGCTGCGCTCGATGAGGAAGGCATGCGCACGATGCGCAATATCGGCCACAACATGGCATGGATGCTGAAGTGCATCGAGCTCGGCCGCGAAAATGGCATCGAGCCGCCTGTTGCCGAAGCGGGCGCCATGACGAACTTCATTCGCTAGGAGCTTGCGGGCGATTTTGCGGGTATACGCGTGAGGCGGTACTGGGCGCCTCACGCGCGAGGTGAATTGAGTGAGTCGGCCTGGCGGTAACAGCGACGAACGATTTAACGTGCCCGATGGGGCGTCCATGAATCTGTTGCACTGGATGCCGATTGTCCCGGTAGCTATGGCTGGTTTTCGCAAGGTATTTCAAGGGCGGCCATGGCGCCCTTCGGCATTCCTTCTGGCATTCGGCGGCTGCGCTTCGCATTTTGCGCAGTTTTCGTTCTATGCCGCAGCCGCTTTCTGGTGCTTGGCGGCTTGCGCCTGCGCCTGACGCACGCCGGCGTAGGCGCGATGTCTCGCGAAGAAGAACAGCGCAATCATGGTAGTGCCGGTGACGATCCAGGTGATGGGGTAGATGTTCATGAGCGAGGTATAGTCGTTCATCGACGGGAACACCCAGAAAATGAACGCGATGCGCAGCAGGCACGACCCCACGATAACCACGATGGTGGGCAGCACCGACCAGCCCATGCCGCGCATGGCGCCTGCGGTCACCTCGTAGGTCGACGTCATACATTCAAGCAGCTCAACGTGCCACATGCGAATGGTGCCGTAGCCAAGTGCGCCGGCCTCGGTCGTGAACGCTCCGAGCGAAATATTGCCCAGGCCGACGAAGATCGCGCTCAAAGTAAGGGCGCTCAGCACCGCAGCCGCCATGCAAATGCGCACGATGGAGTCGCATCGCTTGAGGTTGCCTGCGGCGAAGTTCTGCCCGATAAACGTCACAGCCGCTTGCGAGAACGCGCTCACGAAGAAGTACGTGTAGTACTCGTAGTTCATGGTGGCCGCCGAACCTGCGGTGGAATCGGCGCCAAAGCTGTTGATTGCCGCTTGGATAATGACGTTGGAAAACGAAAAGACCATCGACTGAAGGCCTGATGGCAGGCCGATATACAAAATCATCTTGAGCGCTTTGCGATCGACGGCCAGGTGGCGCGGCTCAAGGCGGAACGCGTCTTCCTCATGCAGCAGCATTCGAATGACGATGGCCGCGGAAAGCGCGTTCGAGATGTCGGTCGCAATCGCGATGCCAATGACGCCGGCATTGAAAACGGTGACCGCGATTACGTTGAGTACCACGTTGAGCAGCATGGCGGCAGCGAGCGCGTACAGCGGGCGTCGGGTGTCGCCTTTCGCGCGCAGCACGGCCGAGCCGAAATTGTACGCGAGGAAGAATACGCTGCCCGCGAAATAGATGCGCAAGTACCACGCGGCCTCTTCGGTTGCCTCGGCGGGCATGCCGATGGCGTCGAGAATGGGTCCCGTTATGAGCATGCCTACCACGGTAAGCAGGGCGCCGCATACAAGCGTGAGCACGGCGGTCGTTTGCACCGCGTTCTTCACGAGGTCCATGCGCCCGTGACCGATTCGAATGGCGATTGCGACGTTCGCGCCGACTGACAGGCCTACGAAAAGCCCGATGAGCAGGGAAATGACCGGCGCAACGCCGCCGACGGCCGCAAGAGCGCCGCTATTGATGAATCGCCCGGCAACAACGGCATCGGCGGAATTGAATAGCTGCGAGATGATCGACGAAAGCGCCAGCGGAACGGCGAATATGATGAGCTTGCCCAAAAGGGGGCCGTGCAGCATGTCGATGCTGTTCGTCTTTTTCGGCCGTGCGGGGGTTTTGGTTGCTTCGAGTTCGGGCGAGGCGGAGGCGGTGTTGTCTGTGGTGCTCATTGACGCTGGCGTCGCTTTCCGCGCTTGAGGCGCTTTGTTTCGAGTGTGTTTCAGGTGCTCAAAGGGTATAACACTTTTGCCTGGTCAAGGGGCAGCGAATACACGAAGCGCACACGCAACGCCCGCAGGTCGCACAAACGTTGCGCCACGATGTCGCTTAAGATTTCGAAAAATACGTGCCGTCTATTGAAGCGTGAGCGCGTGCTCCTCTTCCGCAATGTCGCTTTCGTCGAATTCGTAGTCTTTGCCGGGCAGAATCGCGTTCAGAATGATGCCAGCGAGTGAGCCGATGGCCAGGCCCGAGAGCGAAATCACGATGCCGGAAACCTCGAAGGTGATTGCGCCGGCTGCGCTGTAGGCGATGCCGATAGACAGCACGAGCACGATGGCGGCTACGAGCACATTGCGGCTTTTCTGGAAGTCGACGTGGTTTTCGACGAGATTGCGCACGCCTACGGCCGAGATCATGCCGTAGAGCACGAGCGACACGCCGCCAATCACACACGAAGGTATGGCGCCAATCACGGCGGCGAATTTCGGGCTGAATGAAAGCACGATTGCGCAGCACGCCGCGATTCGCACGACGCGCGCATCGAACACGCGGGTCAGCGCGAGCACGCCGGTGTTTTCGCCGTAGGTGGTGTTAGCGGGTGCGCCGAACAGCGAGGCCAAAATGGTGGCGAGTCCGTCGCCGAGCAGCGTGCGATGCAGGCCCGGATTGGCGATGAAGTTGCGCTCGCACGTGGAACTAATCGCCGAGATGTCGCCGATATGCTCAATCATCGTGGCGAAGGCGAGCGGCATGATGGTGATGATCGCGGTAATGGCGAGACCTGCGTCGAAGCCAGGGCCAAACAGCGAGAACACGGTGTTTTCCCAGCTGAACGGCAGACCGACCCATGCGGCTTCGGCCACGCCCGAGAAATCGACCTCGCCCATTGCGGCCGCGGCGGCGTAGCTTACCACCACACCAATAAGGATGGGGATGATTTTTACCATGCCGCGCCCCCAAATATTGCAGACCACAATGGTCGCGATAGCGATAATCGCCACAATCCAGTTGGTGGAGCAGTTCGCAATGGCCGAACTCGCCAGGATAAGGCCGATGCAAATGACAATGGGACCCGTAACTACGGGCGGGAAGAAGCGCATGACGCGCGCGGGGCCGAATGCGCGGAAGAGCGCCGAAAGCACCAGGTAAAGCAGGCCGGCGCACGCTACGCCGAGGCATGCGTAGGGCAGAAGCTCGGCCTCGCCGTTGGGAGCGATGGCAGCGTAGCCCGCGATAAACGCGAACGACGAGCCCAAAAACGCTGGCACCTTGCCCTTGGCCAGAATATGGAAGAGCAGCGTGCCCAGGCCGGCGAACAGCAGCGTGTCGCTTACCGAAAGGCCCGTGAGCACCGGCACCAAAATGGTGGCGCCGAACATCGCGAACATGTGTTGGATGCCCAGCACAAACATGCGCGGCTTGCCAAGGGTGGTCGCGTCGTAAACGGCGGGTGGGGTTTCGGGCTCCGAAGTGGCGCGGGCGGTATCGCTCATGGTTTGCCTTTCTGGAAGATTTCAAATCGTCTTATGATAAGGCTTCGAGGGGCTGCTCGTTTATTGAAATACGGTTTTTCGCGCGTCAATTCGGCTTGGGGCTATTCCCAGCCCTTCCATACATCGGGTTGATAGCCGACCGTGGCTTGGCGTCCGTTGCGCACGATGGGTTCGCGCAGTATTTGCTGGTTTTCGAGCACTTTGTCGAATTTCTGGTTGGCGCCGAGATACTGCACGAGTGCAACCGTGTCGGCGTCTTTGGCCGACGGGTCGATGAGTGCGTCAATGCCGCCAGCGGCGCGGGCAATGCTTTCAAGCTCGCCTTTGCTCAGACCTTTTTCTTTCAGGTCGACGAACTGGAACTTCACGCGGCGTTCCTTGAAGTAGCGCTGCGCCTTTTTGGTGTCGAAACTTTTCTTGGTGCCGAAGATCTGGATGTTCATGTTCGGGCCTTTTCAGTCGAGCAGGTGCTTCTCCTGCGAATATGACAAAAACAATGCCGCCAGTATAACTTTTCGTCGTCGTTTGTGGCACGAATGGGGCGTTTGGCCCAAGTCCAATACGATGCCAACATACTTTTCACGGTTCGGGCGAAATTGGCCAGGAAGGGGTGGGCCAGGTTGTTGCGGACTAGCCGGCCCACCTAAAAAGAATCGATTATGCAACAAAAGACCGGGTGGAAGGGAAAGTCGCGCTCGAATATCCCTTCTGGCTTATGGCAAGCAGGCCGATGGTGGTGCGGGGCGCGAAGCCAGGCGCAAAACAGAAGGGAAAAAGCTCGTGGGCTAAAGGGCGACGAGCTCTTCAGGCGCGGCTCTCATGGACGCGTTTCTTTGAGAAAGCCTGAACCCAATTCCTGTCGGACCTCGGCTACTTCTGCACTATTTCTTTTCCAAGTGCTTTGCTTCATGCTCTTCCGCATGACCCTCTTCGTGTTCTTTCATGACGATATGAACCACGTCGGGGCGCTGCTTGGCCATATACACGTGGCGGTAGTCGGTGTGCGCATGCTCGCGATGCTCGTGCATGTGCTGCGACACGATTTCTCCCGCGTGGTGCGGGTCGTGGGCGATCTCGCGCACCGCATCGATGGGATGGCGGTCGGCGACTCCGTAAACCGCGCCTGCGAACAGCGGCATGATGAACACCGTCACGGCGCCTGCGGCGACCATGATTGAGGCCGTGCTCGCGTCGATGGATCCGTTTTTCACGCACAGCGAGGTGACCGCAACGATGATCGGCAGGGCCGTGGTGCAGTAGAGCGCGACCGAAATACGCTCGTGCATCGTGTATTTCGTACGCGTTTTGGGCATTGAAAGCGAGATGATGATGGGAACCGTGCGCACAGCGAGCAGCAGCGCGACGAAGCGCGCGAGCATGGCCGGATCGGCCGCGATCGCCGAAATATCGATTTTCGCGCCCGATACGATGAAGAACAGCGGAATGAGGAAGCCGAAGCCAATGGCGTCGAGCTTAGTCTCGAGCGACACGTTGCCTTCGGGTGTGATGTATCGGAGCACGAAGCCAGCCGCGAACGCGCCGAGCACGATGTCGATGTCGAACAGCGCCGAAAACGCCACGAGGGCGACCAGAATCATGATGGTGCCGCGCACCGATGTTTGCGAGGTGGTGTTTGCTTTTGCCTCGAGAAATTTGTAGAGGCGCGTGCCGTTTTTGCGGGCCATGGCGGGCACGAGGGCGGTGACGACGCACAGGATCATGAATGCGGCGAGAATCGCTGCAGTCTGCCAGTTCGTGCGCGTGGAGAGCAGCACCGCCATGGCGAGCACCGGGCCGACTTCTCCCCAGGTGCCGTATGCGATGACCGCGCGGCCGACTTTCGTATTCATGAGCTCGCGCTCGCGCAAAATGGGCATGAGCGTTCCGAGCGCCGTGGTCACAAGCACGATGGCCATGGGAACCACTCCGATGCCGCCGATGGCCAAATTCGGATGTAAGAACACGAGCGCCAGCGCGAATGCGAAGGTGACCAGCCACGTACGCAGGCCCTTTTTGCCTTCGGTGCCCGTGAGCATTTTCGGGTTGATTTCGTAGCCTGCGAGCAAGAACAAAAACGCGAGGCCCAAATCGGAAAGCAGCGTAATAGGCTCGGTGAGCCAAATATGGTTCATGCAGTTCGGGCCGAGGATTGCGCCGAAAGCCAGAAGAAGAACGGTTTCGGGAATGGGCTTTCTCGGAATCGCCTGCGCGATAACGGGTGCCACAAATGCGACAACCGCAATAATTGCGAGCGAGATGAAATCGTGTGCCATAAGATGCTTCCTGTTGTTGGACCTTATCGTCCCTTGTCAAACATGATAAGCATAGGCGTTTTTGAAGCGTCTTGGGCAAAAAGCGCGAAACGTCGCTAAAACGATGCCTTTTGCGGCCGCGATTGATTTGGGTAGGGAAGGGTAGTTAGAAAGGATGGGCCGACCTCGCCATGGCTTTTGCTTGAAGCTCGGGCCAAACGCGCCGTCACCGCATCGTGCTGCATAGCGACAGTCGTTCTGAGGCGGGGTTTGCCTATCGCCTGCGTGCCCAGCGTAAAGCGAAGTCGTGGAATGTGACAAAAGTTGCGAATTCGGGGGCGTTCATGAGGCTGCGAATCAATTTTGCGCCAGCGAACGGTTTGTTTTGAACGGTAAATGGCTTGTTTCGCTTGCAAGAATCGCTCTAAGCGCCACTGAATAAGCAATTTCCAGCGAATTGGGCGCCTCAACGCCCCCGAATTCGCAACTTTTGTCACTTTTTAAGGGTTCAGCTTACGCGAACTTCACTGCGGTGCCATACGCAAGAATCTCAATCGTGCCCTCGGCAATGCTGTCGCTCGCGAAACGCATGGCGACAACGGCGTCGGCCCCAAGGTTTTGCGCGGCGGTGACCATGCGGTCCTCTGCGACTTGGCGAGCCTCATCGGTCATTTGCGTGTACGATACAATCTCGCCTCCGACGATACTTTTCATGCCGGCCATAAGGTCACGGCCGATGTTTTTCGAGGTAACAATATTGCCTCGAACAAGACCCAGAACTTGTACTGCTTGACCAGGGATGACGTCTGCGGTGGTAACAATCATGGCTGCTCCTGTCGTTACGGGATGAACGGTGCTTCCATAGTACTCGACAATTGTCCAGGGATTTACTGGGAAGAAGAAAAAATGGAAGCGGGACTGAAGGGTCAAGCGTGCGAAGCCGCTCCAGCGTTTGGTGGGGTGAAGCCCCGTCAGTGCTTCGTTTATTTTTGATTGGCTGTTGCTACGGTGAATGGCTATGCGCGGTGGACTGCTTGAGTCGCCGTGCGATTAGGCGAGCCCTGCTGCTTGAAACGCCAAAAGTGCAAACGGCACTACGATAAGTGCAGGCAGATAGTTGAGCACTTTGAACTTCGTGAGGTCAACCATATTTAAGCCGAGCGCGAGAATCATGATGGAGCCACAGGTCGAAAGCTCGGCAATAAGCGCGTCACTCGCGAAGGGGGCCACGAATCCGGCAGCGAGCACAATTGCTCCCTGGAACACGAGCGTGAATGCGGCCGAACCGTATACGCCCACTCCGAGCGCGGCGCCCATCATAATGCCCGCTACGAAATCGAGCAGGCTTTTCGTGTAGAGCATGTTGAAGTCGCCGACGAGGCCCGCGTCGAGCGAGCCGACGATAGTCATCGCTCCCACGTTCATGATCAGGCACGACGTGATGAATGCATTGGCGACTTTGGCGCCTTCGCCCGCGCCAGTAAATCGCGATGTGAGTTTTTCGGTCCAGCGATTCACGTGCCCGTCGATATCGCCCGCTTCGCCAATCGCCACGCCGATAACCGTTGCAACGATGAGGAGCAAGATGTTTTGTTCGACGATGGTTCCTTGAATGCCGATGACGATTGTGCACAGGCCGAGCGCTTTCATGACGGCGTCGGTAATTGAGTCGGGGAGTCCGCGGCGCAAGAGCAAGCCGACGGTGGTGCCTGCGATAATGGCGATGGTGTTAACGATGACTGCCCACACGGAAGGCTCCTTTGTTGCGACGGTCGAGCCGCTGGCAAAATTGCCACGGCGCGTTTGGGCTGTGTGCCTACATCGCTCGCGAACCGCCTATCCCTCACGTGCGCATGCGCGCCAAGCGCGCTTCCGTATCTGGCTGCGCCAGAACTGACAAGGGAAATTATATCTCCGCTATGGCTCTTGAAGGCTTGCCCTCGTCAAGATTTAGAGAAATATACGTTTGTGCGTGCCGGCGGCGTGTCGGGTTGGCCGATTTTGTGGAAGGAAGACGATGATCGTGGTTTCTAGGGGCGAGAATTGAAATTAGTGCAGAGGAGAGACCGACTGCATGCCGAGCGGCTTTCGATATCGAAATCAAATGTCTGCAATTGCATATTTATGGACAATTGAGCTTGAAAATAACGGGGCTGGTTGGCTTCGGGAAAAGTTGGCGCATTTTTATAATTTGCGTTGAGCGCGCCCCGTGCAAGGTGCGCTTTCTCGACGCCGCATGCACCGTCTTCGTTCTTGCGGCAGAGGAGCTTTCAACCTACTACGCTTAATTTAAAGAAATTGCCAAAAGCCCGACAGCCTTCTTTCCTTGTTTAAGTGCTAACAGGCTACTGCGCACAAGGGGAGTTCGTCTAACGATCCAACCTTCCCCTTGTGCGCCTCAAGCCCACTCCTAGCTTCGACGGCGGCGAACTGCAGCCACAACGACAATCGCGGCTCCACAACCAAGGGCCAGTAACGCAGCAATCAGGAACTGGGCCTTTTTGTCCGTAGGCAGTACGTTCTGCTGCTCTACGGCTTTGGTTCCGGCTTCCTCGCTCAAGTCGGACAAAGCTAAAGCGCCATCTTCGCTCAACCCGTCCAGACCTTCCTGAGCAGGTGATCCGCCTAACACGCTGCAAGCTCCCTGATTCTTCAACGAATCGGAACCTGCATTCTGTTTACCATTCGATGCTCCCGTGCCACCGGGCTCGCCCGAACAGTTGGAGCCGCTTGGTTCTTCGGGGCTCGATGGTCCATCTGCGTCACCAGGCTCCGACGGGTTGCTTGGGTTACCAGGCTCCGACGGGTTGCTTGGGTTACCAGGGCCGGAAGGGTCGCTTGGTGTATTGGGGTCATCAGGATTATTTGGCTTGCCAGGGTTATTCGGCCCATCAGGGTTATCGGGATCGACAGGGTCGACAGGGTCGACAGGATTCTTCGCTTTCACCGTAAGCGTGCCCGGTTCAACAGTTACCACAAAATTCGAATTGGATACACTGGCCCCAATTTCGTATTCTCCCACAGGCGATGTGGCATCTGCCAAGCACGAATAGCTTACGGCAACACCCGTCGTTGAAGCAGGGCTTATCAGACTCGACGTAAACGCCGGGTTTTTCTCCCCTTCAAAGCGTTCGGCATCGTTAACAATAACGAGCAACGGAGCAGGAGAAACGTCAACGGTAAGCTCAACATCTTTCGCCGCTGTGTAATTTTGGCTCGCCGTCGCATGCGCCACCACGCGCGCCTTACCTGCAGAAACAATGCTCGCATAGCTACCCTGAATCGAAATGGGGCTCGGTGAGCCATCCTCATTGGGAACAACCTCGTAGCTGACAGGCGTCTTGGCCGTGTTTTCAAACACAATGCCTGCATTGCCGTACGTAGCCGCATAGTTGGTCTTTCCTTCGATTACCTGCTCGGCAGGAGAAATGGTATAGGTAGTCGTCTGAGAACCCGTCATATTCGGGTTCACGAGCTTCACTTCCGCCGTATAACTGCCAGCATCAGTGGGAGCCTTGCCGGTCGGGCCATACTCCGTGCTATTCGTGCTGCGGTACGTTACCTCGTAATCTTCGGGCTCAACATCCTGAGCACTAACGGTTGCCCCGTGCGGACTGCCGTCGTAGGTTGCGTCTTCGACGGTTAACTCAAGATGCACAGGCTTCTTCACAATGGTGTACTTGATGGTTGCAACGCCTCTGTACCCGCCACTGTTCAACGTCGCCGTTGCACGGTAGCTACCCGTATCGGTTGGCGGCTGGCTGCTTGAGTAATGGGTTTCCCCTATTCCCGTATACGTATAAGCAATGGCATCATCGAGATTCTCGGGGATACCCGAAAGCGATGGGCCTTGCGGTTGTCCGTTATAGATGAACAGACTACCCGAAAATGTCAGATCAACAATCTTCGGCGTTGCCACAAGCGTAAAGTGAGCTGTTGCAGATTGCCCCGAACGGTCGGTGCAATCAATGTCGAAGGCAAAAACTCCCGTCGAATCCGGCGTTCCTGAAACCATCAAGCCCTCTTCGGTGGCTGTAAAAGTAACGCCATCGGGAAGTTTGGAACCCTGGGCAAGCGCATACGTGTAAGGGCTCGTCCCTCCCGTTGCGGGATTGATAGAAGCTTTATATTCAGCGTGGGCGGTAGCTGCGGGCAGTGCGGTAGCATTGAATACCAGTGCTTCGGGCTCAACGCGAGACACAGTTGCATGGTTTGATTCGACTGTCGTTACGGTACCCAGATATAACTGCGTAACCCGACAGTAATACTCCCCTGTATCGCCGTCTTGCACTTCCAGCGTTGCCGAATTGGCGCCTTCAACGAGTGCGCTCTGCCCGTTTTCGCCAACGCGGTACCACTGATAGGTAAGTTCATGGCTAGCTGACGCGCCGCTCGATACCGCCTCGTGACCACGCACGCTTTGCGCTGCATCGGCCGCAACCGACAAGGTGGCGCTTTCCCCTTCGCGCACGGAAGCGTCTTGCGGCTGCGCATCGATCACGGGTGCCTCAGCTTCCACAAACGCAAATGATAACGTCTGCGAAGACGTGACGTTCTTCAGCTCAAACTGGTAGGTGCCGCCTTTGTAGTCGGAAATATCAAAGTTTCCCTGCAAAGCACCCGCGTCAGCACCTTCACGCATCGAGGCTAGCGTGGTGCTCACGTGGTCAAGATAGCAGTTTTCATTGGGCGACGCCGTAAAGGTGAGACTCCCACCTGGCATAACGCTTGCAGATTCAGGATTAACGGCGCCGTTTTCGGCAGTGGCTGCAACTGCGTATTTCTGAACTTCCTTAAAGCGCGGAACCACCTTCATGTCGGCTTCAGAGTAGAACGTCCAGTTGGCATCGGTACTCAAAGGCCTTGCGTTTTCGGCATCCCTGTCAGCATAGTCGTACCAACCAACGAACTCGAATCCATCGTAGGGCACGGCAGAAAGCGTAACGGTGCTGCCCGTATCAACCGAGCGAACCAGGGCATAACCGCCTTCGCTATACGTATCCGAACCATCAACATAGCCGCCTTCACGCGGATCAACGGCAACAACCTCAACTCGTTCCTTTACGTAGTAAGCCGTAAAGGTCCTGTTGGCATAGGCAGGTCGTGCCATAACAGGGCTGAAGCCCACTGGCACACCCGCTTCGTCTGCCCAGTACTTGAACTTCCAGCCAGGGGAAGGAATAGTAACAAGCACTGATGTCGACTTATACGAGGTACCCGTTCCAGGAACCACCATGCTGAATCCCGCATCCGCAGGATACGTGGCAACCTGAGCATCGAAGCCCGTCTCGTAGAAAACGGCAGTAAGTCTCATGTTCTCACGCGCAACACCCACATGTATAGCGTTGTAGCTCACAATAGCTCCTGCATCGTTCACCCAATGCGAAAAGTGCATGCCAGGATACGGAACAGCCATGGCCACAAAGGGATCTCCCTTATCAACCTCAATCGAAGTAGCTGCCCCGAACGAACCAACCATAAAGGCAAGACCTCTAAACATTGAGCTTTGCGTTACCGCAACTTCAACCGGATCATCTGCCACAAACTGTGCATAGTACGACACGTCGGCACCAGCTTCGAATTCAAAGATGGCGTCGTTGCTTTCAATTACATCTCCCGCTTCATCGAGGCTCCACCCCACAAAACGGTAACCTTCGCCAGCAACGGCTTGCAGCGTAACGTTATCACCCGAAGAATACGCGCCCGCGCCAATCACCCTACAGCCGCGCGCGCCCGCCTTACCGGAAACAACGGCCTTCGCAGAAACTGACACCTCGTAAGGATCGGCAAAGCGCGCCTCAAGACTGAGTTCGCCGTTGGTGATGTCGCCAATCAGGTCTTGATCGATGGTAAGCCAGCAATGCGCGTCCTTGCTGAAAAGCGTAGTGGGCGCATTGCCACTGGCATCATTGCCGCCAGCACCGTTGTCACCAGTGCCCGAATCGCTGCCAGCTGCAGCTTCGTCGCCTTCGGACCCTGCCAAATACCAACCCACAAAGCGCTTGCCGCTTGTAGGCTGAGCGTTCAACTCAACAGTATCGCCGAATTTGTAGGTACCCGCGCCTTGCAGCGCGCCTGAAGCATCGGGGTTTGCGTGCAAACTTACCAAATAGGAATCGGGAGTAAAGAAGGCAACGTAAGCAGTACTGTCCGAAACATCAACGGTATATTCAGGCAGTTCGCTCACCGTATTGCCTTGCGAATCCTCCCAGCAATCGAACGTATAGCCAGGCTTGGCAACTGCCGAAAGCGTGGTGCGGTCGCCATTATTGAAAGTGCCAAACCCGCTCGTGTAGCCCGCATCCGCAGGAGATGCAATGGCGCTGACTACGTACGGGCCTGAGCCAAATACAGCAGTCAGGGCAGCGTCGTCGCGAACCGTAAATGTATAAACGGCATCCGTGCTTACGCACAGGCCTTCGGAATACCATCCAACAAAGGAAGCGTCTTCGCTCGGGGTTGCTGTAACCGTTGCCTGTTGACCTGCTGCATAAGTGCCTGCGCCTTCAACCGCACCAAAGCCCTCTGCTGCGTTAACAGCAACCGTAAACTGTTTCGGCTCGAAGACGGCTCGAATTGTCGTGTTCGCCCAGGGAACGAACCGATATTCCGCATCGGTGCTTACCGTTGCGCCCGTTTCGTCTGCCCATCGCTTGAATACATATCCTTCGTTGGCGTAAGCAACAAGCTGCGCGGATCGTCCCGCACCAATTGCTCCCGCACCTTCAACCCTGCCAGCGGCCGCGTCTTCGACCAGGGCACCTGTCGCATCGGCAACAACAGCACTCGCCTCAATGGCAAAATCCTGCTGTTTGAAGCGCGCAACATGAACATGGCTGCTCCCTTCTTTGCAGGTGAACTCGGCATTTCCCGACACCAATTCGTCGCCCACATACCAGCCTTCAAATACATAGCCAGGCGCGGCGGTTGCCTTCAGCTGCACATCGGAGCCGCGATCGGCGAACAAGCGGCTTGCCGTAACCGTGCCGCCCTCTGCCGGGTTTGCTACAGGCAAACACACCACATCAAGGGGCTTAAAGGCGGCAACAATTGCACACTTTCCCGAAATGGGCGACTCTTCAGCGGAAAACGTGCATTCCTTTTCCGTGCTTACCAGCAGCCCATTTCTGTACCAACCCCAAAAAAGGAAACCGGGATTCGGCTCGGCGGCAAGATGAAGCGTTTCGTCCAAAGCAAACTTGTCGGTATCGGGCTTCACTTCTTCGCCATTGCAGGTTACCTTGCCGCCCCAATACGTATCAGCCGTGATAATAACGTCAGGGCCCTTTTTGAACACAGCCGTGTACGTTTCATCCTTCGTCACGCATACGCGCAGTTCAGATTCGGGATAGCGCTTCCCGGAAGTATCTTCCCAATAGGCGAACCGGTACTTGTCGTTAGGAATTGCCTTTATGGTAACGTGACGGCCGTAGGGCAGTTCGACCGACCCCATACCGGGATACCCCACGATCTCAACTTCACCGTGAGGGTTTATGCCAGGGAGCAAGCCATCGATTCTGACGCCGACCTCATATTTCTTTGCTACGTACACCGCGCGAATAACAGTGTCGCCGTCGGGAACAAACTCGAGATACGATTCATCGGTGCCCATAAGCACGTCTGATTCGCCGCGATACCAACCCTTGAAGGTGTAGGCATCGCGTACGCTTTCATCTAGGCTCGCGGAAAGCACGGTCGGCTTGCCCACGACGCATTTCCCACCACCGACGATGGTACACTTGCCCGCCAAGGCGCTTGCGGGTTCAACCTCTACGCTAACCGTGCAGGTACGATTAAACTTGGCCACCAGATGCCTATCCGTTTCAGCAACAAAGGAATAGGTAGGGGTTTTCGAAATTTCGACAGCACCTTCAAACCAGCCAACGAATTCATACCCTTCCCCCGGGGTAGCAACCACCGTGGCCTGTTCGCCGTGTCGCACTATCTGCCTGTCGGGCGCAGAATTGCAGCCAGTCATATCATCCGCTGCACTACCCTCAACATCAATGGCGGTGGTGATGGTCACGTCCTTCTCGAACTCGGCAGTCAGCTTCACCACATCGGGCGTGGCATCGGTGATGGCCATCTGCATATGCGGCAGCGTGGAGCGCTCGATACCGTCTTCCTTCCAGCACACAAAGTGGTAACCAGGGTTGGCAATGGCGTCAAACTCGGCAATGGTGCCTTCGAAGTGAACGCCCCCGCCTTTTACGATGCCGCCAGCTTCAGGCTGAGCGGTGGCGATGATTTCTGCGGTATGATCACCCTTGGGTTTATCGGGGTCGCGGTCGTGCTTGTGCTTCTCGAAAATCTCCTCAATTTCTTTGAGGGCCTTACCCCCTACCTCTACGAGTTCTTCGATAGTTTCCGCTTTGCCGATTTCGATGATGGCCGGAACCGCGATTGGGTCGACGAATTCGCCGAAGCCACCAGCCGTTGAGGCAATAATCGCCACGCCAAGTGCTGTGATCAGGGCAGCCTGTAGCGCCTCGAATGCCTCATCCCCGTCCGACGTGGGGCGGAAATGAGCGGTAAGCTGGGTATCTCCCGTAAGCGTGAAGGTATAGGATCCGCTTTCTGAAACATTCACTCGGTTACCCGCCGCATCGGTAACGTAGTCGAGCACATAGTATGGCTCAGGAATGGCAACCACCGTAACGCTTTGAACCAATACCGTAGAGCCCTGTTTTAAGGAACGAGCCTTGGGGGCTACCGTTTTCAGTGGTGCCGTCAACATCAAGCACAACGCTTGCCTGTTGTGCGCAATACCAAGGAGTTATCTCAATCTGCGCTTGACCGCTAGAAGGAACCACATAGTCGCAGGTCAAGCTGTCGCTGATTAAGCTTTCGTTGCCGCTTTCCCCTTCGTACCAGCCTCGGAACTGCGCGTTTTCGGTAGTTGCGGCAAGCGAAACCACCTCCCCAGCATCACGATAGCAATTGCCCGTGGTGGGCGTTACACGAGCATAATCTTCCGAAGCATCGCTCGATTGCGCCGAGTTGATGTGAACCGCGACATCTTTTAGCGTGAAACGCGCCTCGACGCTCATATTCATCTCCGGCTTGAACAGGCACACACGCCGCTCGCTCAAGCATGCGCCCGTTTCCTTGTCATACCAGCCCGTGAACTCGATGTCGTCATCGAGCATGCCGAGCCGTTCGGCGTCGAGTGCGACGAATTGACCGGCGAAGAGGAACCTCGAACCCGAAATGTTCGGGACCTCAACGCCCTCCATAAGCGTGCGCCCACCTAAGTCGATTGTCTGCGAGTAATCGACATTCACTGCAACTACCGGGTCGATAGGTTTGCCAGGGTCGGGGTCGGGCTGCTCCTTTTCCCTGAGGATAGCAACAGGATCGCCCTTTCCCTCCACAGTATATGAAACGGTCGCGGAGCCCTCGCTCCCGACGATTCGGTAAGCGCCATCTGAATAGGCCCAATAATCGATTGACCATTTCGAGGAATCGTAGCTGCACGTAATCGTCACCACTTTGCCGGGGTATGTGACGAACGTTTCTCCGTAATTGCAGTTGTCGGCAATGATGGAGAACGTCACGTCTTCGACTTCGCTCCCATTCGCGAGATTGAGCCGCGCCTTCGGGGAAACCGTGATCTCGTCGGCGAACACGGCAGTGAGTACGATAGAACGCTCAACGGGAAACTCATACGTTTCCTTCTCGGAAAGAACGTTGCCCTTTTCGTCGGCCCAATAAGCGAAGAGCCTGCCGTTGAGCGTCGTTTCGGCGCTCAACGTGCACGTATCGCCCAAAGAAAACTGGCCGCCGCCCGTTGCCGTTTCTCCCAGCTGAGCGGTCGGGCTCTCTACGTATACGGAAAACGCCGTGTTCCCCTCTTCTTGCAAAAGGCCTGATGAATAAGCGTTAAGAAGATGGTCGCCATCGTTGTAGGTCGCACGTACAGAAGCGCCGTTGTCGGACGATTGGAAAATCGATCCGTTATCGGGGCCGAAAGAGAAGAATTGGCTGAACGCATAATTGCTCGCGAGGTCGGCGTAGTCGAAAGTGCGCTGCTCATCATCATAGTTGAACTTGACTTGCATGCCGCCAAGGGAAACTGTGTCCCCTTTTTGGTATACAAGCCTGTCTGGATCGCTTACGACGCTGATAGACAGATACCTCGAAGCATCGTAGGGCAAGTCGTAATTACATACTTCCCAATCACGTTTCACTTCGCTATTTTGATACAAATCGAGCGAACGTGCAGGAACGAGAACTTTTATAAAGCCGTTCGGAAACGTCTGGGAATCGACAAGCACCGCATGGTCGCACTGGAAGTACACGAAGCTGAGTTTGGTTTTGGCGAATGCTCCCTGTGGGAGCTGGGTTATTTTCGACCCTTTTGGTAGAACGAGGCCACCGCTCATATCGGTATTTTCGAAGCAGCTTTTACCTATGCTTGAAACGGTCGTGTTCGTTTCAAGACCCGTAAGGCGCAGGCTTTTGCAGTCCTTGAACGCATAATTTCCGATAGCGGTGATTCGTTCATTCGTCCCTAGGCCCGTATCGGTCAAATGATCGCACCCAACAAAAGCGTATTCATTAATGGTGGTTACCGACGTATTGGCGCCTAACCCTGTATCGGTAAGGCCATAGCAATAAGCAAAGGCGTTAGTTCCTATCGACTGAATGTCCGTGTTTTTGTCCAGACCCGTTTCAACAAGGTCATAGCACTGCTTAAAAACGTCATCGGGAAGTGAGGTAAGACCCTGTATTTTGTCTAAGCTGGTGGCGGTAAGACCGCAACACGAAAAGCAACCGTAACCCATTTCCTGAATAGTAACGGGTTCGTTAAGGGTAAGGCCGGTTAGGCTAACACAGGTACCGAACGCCAGTTCGCCAAGATACCTGATGCTCATTCCCGAAAGGTCAACCGAAGCAAGATTACGACAGTCATAGAAGGCGGTATCGTCAATCGAGTCAAGCGTTTTGCCCTCGAAGCGCACCGATTTCAGGTTATGGCAACTGGCAAATTGGCGATAACGAATAGTAGTAACCTCAGAATCTACGATGAGGTTAGCAACATAATACGGCTCAACAGGGGTCGCACCTTCTAGTGGCTGCTTGAACGCTCCCGATTCGTCGCATTCATAAAGGTTGCCGTCTGCCATAAGCTTGGCGTATTCACGCACGTAATCGATTGAAGACGAACCGTCTGATAATCCATTGGCTTCATCGCTAGAAGCTGCGGCAGAATCGCCTCCAGAAGCACCAACGGCGCCCAGACCCTCATCGCCAGCAGGTCCGGAAGCTGTTGTTGAATTGCCTTCACCTGCGTTATTCCCTTCGCTTACAACCCCGCCTTGTGTCGCTTGATCTGCCGAAGAAGAGGGTTGCGACACATAGGGGTCGTTTTCCCCTGCGGTGTTTTCTTGGTTAGATGCGGAATCATCGGCACTTACAGCAATAGTGCTATCTGGTTCTGCGGCAAACGACGACGAAGGAACAATAGGAACAAACGACGCTACAAGCGCAATACTCAAAACCACACGCAAAGCAATATCGGAAATGCGAGTTCTTTTCTTCACGGAAATCACTTCCAACCGCAGGAAAATGCTGCTTCAGACGTGTGCAAACAGTATGGGTGGAAGTATAGGACACAATCCGCGCCGCGCGATTCGAAAATGCGAACGACCGCATTTCGCAGGCGAGCTGCGGCGAATGCTGCCAGAAAGGCACGCGAAAAAGCGCAGCCGAAAGCGAATTTGAAGCAAACCCGATTCTTGACCAGCCCATGCCGCCTGCGACACGCGCGCACAGCAGCCATCCTGCGCAAACGCCAAGCCGCACCTCGCGCGCATGCCCTCGACAGAAAAAGCCGCCCCGATCGTCGGGGCGGCCACGGCAGAGCCTTAATAGGCGTCAATCTTTCTTCGCAAGCAGCGCGATGCTAATCGCGCGCGCCGGACATGCGTCCACGCATTTGCCGCATTTCGAGCATTCGGGAATGCAACGCGTATGCGGGTCGAGCTGCTCGGGACATACGTCCACGCACACGCGGCAATCGATGCCCTTTTGGCGCAGGCAGCGCGTTTTGTCGACCTTCGGTTTCAGCGTGATGTTCACGTTCGAGACAAGCGACACCAGCGCGGAAATGGGGCAGATTTTGCCGCACCATTTTTTCAGGAACACCACTTCGAAAACGAGGATGGCGGGAAACACGATAAGCGCCCAGCTGGGCTCGTTGAAGCGAAACAGGTTCCACACGCCGATAAGCGTGGCAAACGTAAGCCCCACGGGGCACACTAGGCAAAACACTGGAAAACCAAAGACGGCGGCCGAGGCCAGCGTGCCCGCAAGCACCGCATGGCGCGAATCGATTTGCACGCCGTCGCGCTTGCCGCCTACGGCAGGAAGCGCG